>LXOW01310710.1_pt1 | contig 223114 bp, 211 predicted proteins | sample 1368591 | NCBI WGS metagenome assembly LXOW01 (sample SAMN04884650, study PRJNA319009) | bovine gut metagenome | isolation source: Cow rumen | host: Bos taurus | place: Italy: Legnaro (PD) | collected 2014-07-09
AATTCTTTAGTAATTTTAAAAGTTCTCACAAGGATTTGGCGAAAAACTCGAAAGTCAGGTATAATAAACGACATCACATAAAAACAATTGTTTTAATTAAGCATGATCATGTTTTTTTGAANNTTTACAAAAATCCCATAAATTTCCAACATTTTGTTTTTCCCGTCGGCAAATTCCTTGTTAAATCCTGAATTTTATGGATCCGCGCCTCATTATTTTCAGTAACGGAAAGCCGTATAAAGCCATATTCACCGGCCGGAACACTCCGCTTTTTCAACGGCACACGCAAAAAGAACCGAATTCTGCCGATTTTTACGTTCTTTCTGTCTTTTTTATGTAGAATACACAGGTATCAGATTAAACATTACATTCATACACCGGAACAGCATAATGAACGACAATACTGAAATCAGTCGGAAACAGACGATAATAAATGAAGCACAGGAAAGCAGCGGCGGCAGCAGTACCAAGCTGAATCTGATGAACAGAATACATACTGCCGTCAACGTCACTCCGCATGAAAAGGTTCCGAGTCTGATAAATACGCTGATTGACGGAAAATACAGGGTTACGGACGTACTGCTGGAAAAGCAGACCGGCGAGGCCAATCTGTACATCGCAGAGGACGAAGAAAAGAACATCTTCATGGTGAAGCACTACCGCAGAAAGAATGCCGTAAAGGAGGAGGTGATTAAGAAGCTGTCCGCCATCGACTCCCCTTACATTGCCAGAATCGTCAGCTACGGTACCATTGAAGGTTTTCAGTATGTGGTAATGCCGTACTACCACGGCAACAGTCTTGATAAAATCATTCACAGCGGCGTCACCCTTTCAGAGGAAGAAATACGAACCGTAATTCTCCCTCCTCTCAATGAAGCGGTCAGAACCGTTCATGAAGCCGGAATCATCCATAAGGACATCAAACCGGCCAACATCATTCTATCCAGGGACGGAACGGGACTGACTCTCATAGACTTCGGCATCAGCTCTGACACCGACGGGCAGACCGCGGTGGTAACACATACCGGCAACACTCCGTTCTATGCCGCTCCGGAAACATATACAGGTCTGTTCCTGTCCGAGTCAGACTACTATTCACTCGGTATCAGCATTTATGAAATGGTAACCGGAAAAATCCCCTTCCAGTCTGATTCAGCAGATCCCGAGTTAATCGCCAGATTTGCCCAGATCCAGAAAATCCCCTATCCCGACGGCGTGCCTGAAAGTCTGAGAAATCTCATTGACGGTCTGACATACAAGGACATATCCAACAGACACGCCCCCTCCAACCCGAACAGAAGATGGGGATATGAGGAAATAAGCCGCTGGCTGAAAAGAGAGCCGGTGGCGGTTCCCGGCAGCCATGCGGATCCGAACCGTGATTCTGAAGATAATGACGAAAGAAACGGGTTCAGGGTTCCCTACGTATTCAAGGGCAGAAGAATCTCCGGAAACCATGAGCTTGTAATTTCACTTTTAGGCGACTGGAACGGCGGTATTAAGGAATTCCGTCGAGGCGTTCTCACTCGTCATTACGAAACCAACGGCATGACTGAAGAGGCGGAAAAATGCAGAGCGGCCGACAGACTTATGGCAGAGTATGATCAGAACGGAACAGGAAAGAATATCGATACCGTTTATTTCGAGCTGATGTACAGTCTTGACAGATCCGTTACCTATCTGTACTGGAAGGAATTCTATTTTGAAGGACTTCAGGACTACGGAAACGCCCTGATAAAGGCCATTTACTCAACCCCGGAGGAAGCCACCTATGAAAAAATCAGACTTATCGGCAGAAAGTCATTTACTACACTCCGGGATACGGGAACCCCGTCCATGCTTTACTCGTTTACCCGAGACGACACGCTGAGATTTTCCGATGCTGACAGAAGACTTATCGATACCGCACGCACCCTGGTGGAAAACGACATTCTGAAATTCTTTCTGGAAAACAGCGAAGATGAAAAACAGAAAATCTACATCGAACTGGTGGATACGGTCAAAAAAGCCATGCTTGCCGAACCTTTTTCCGCCGACTATTCAACAGAACTCAGACTGGCTCTCCGACTCGGTCATCTCATCGGCGGAAACAGAAGCTTCTGCATCGGACCGCTGCTTTTTGAAAGTCTTGATTTCTTTGAACAGGTGTTCCGCGAACTTAAGGAAAAAGACATAGTCTCCTACATCAATTTCATGCGCATAAGCCGGTCGGATACTGATGAAGTACAGAAATTTCTTTCCGCAGAGGACTGCAGAAGATTCAGGGACTGTCTTCTCCCTGAAAAAGGCTGCATAATTCTCAGAGACGATTCTCTGCTGTTCCGCAGTTCAGCAGAACTTTTCCGCTATGCAGACGAACTGTGGAGTGAAGGTCAGCTTGCGGAGTTTTACGATCTCGTGACCGAAGTGCGCAGATCATATGCTGATTCTGATCTGGAAAAAACTCTTCAGAATGACAGTCCGGAAGAATTTCAGATTATTCGCCGCAATTTCGACAACATGCTGAAAATTGACAACCTTTACTACCGCGACTCGAAGGATTTTATTGAACAGCTCACTGAAATTACCGGTAATTCCACAAGACTTAACGAGTATTTTGAACAGCATAAAACACCTCTGAAAAAGCTGTTCCGCTTCATAGAGGGGAAATCATCACCGACTCTCGAAAAGTTCCTTGCCGACACATTCGGTTTCAGAAGCACCAGTGTTCAGGGAACTCCGGAGGTCGGAGGGACGGTACGTTTCGGCTCATACTATCAGGAATGCCCTGCGGAAAAACTTCTGTACGGACTCAGATGCTTTACCTGGAGACTGGCCAGAATCAACAGGATGCTTTCAGACAGCATCGTGGATTTAACCAGCAGCATGGGACATGCGGCCAGAGGTCTGACGCCTCCGGGAAGAATGTACGACAGATATACGGATACACTCATCCGAATGAGAATTATCAGACGTGGTCAGGTTATCACTCAGTTTGCCCTGGGACTTCTGTGTCTTATCTCAGAACTGTCGATTCTGTATATTTTAATTCTGGCTGTCATGATAATTGTGATCACTGCCATCATAGTACTTCTGTGCATTCCGAGACTCATTCTCTGGATCACCGCAGAGATAATCAGGCTGTCTGGACACAGAACTCCGATTGAGTGGCTGGTGGCATCCATCGATGAACACGGTGCCCTTCTTATATCCGAAAAGGCTCTGGACGCACGATGCTTCTGCGCCGATCCCAAAAGACAGGAGGACTGGACGCACAGCGAACTCTGTTCATGGTGCAACACCTCTTTTTACAATACCGCTTTCAGTGAAACCGAAAAAACGGAAATAGTCACCGTTGAAATACAATCATCCGGTAACATCCTCAAGAACAAAGTATTCATTCCAAACGAGGTACAGTATCTCAAGTACCTGTGTCTTAACCGCAGTCAGGACACTCCAAGACAGGGAATGTACGAAGGGGTACCTACACTCCGCACGCGCAGACTTCTCGGTATAAGGCCTCAGGATGAGTACTGCGCATGGCTTCTGAGAAACTGCACTCCCGGCAGAAACGTAAAAACCGTTGAATCTGACGGAACAGTCGGCAGAAGAGACTTCGTTACGGTTATGCCGGTAAGAGTCGCCGTTTACATAAGCTACTGACGGAATCTGCGTCACGCATGAAAACAAGGCATGAACGCCTCTGATGAATTTTTTGTTAACTCAATCGGATTATTATGTATAATATCTAGTATATTTTTTATTCTGTAATAAACTTGTTTTATACAGCATCTCCGTACTGACGGTGAGTAATCACAGGGTAACGGAGACAGACGTTCCAGACAGCATGATTTAAGGAGAATACGGGAATGAGCGGTCCAAAAGACGTGAACATATACAATCTGAATTCTGAAGCAATAGCCCGCATGGAGGCGGAAAGAAACAGACAGAAGCTCATAAGAAGCTTCAACAGTAAAAAAAACAGTGTGCTTTCACTTCTTCCGGAAATCATGAACCAGCTTGATAAATTAACCACAATTTCCGCAAAATCCGGTTTCAAAACCTGTATCTCCTGTGAGAAATTCAGGCAGTCTGCCGAGGAACTCCAAAAAACGGTATACAGCATAAAGGTTGCAAACAGTGCCCCCGTCTCCACTGTTGAAAGCCGCAGGAGAGAGCTTGATTCCGCAGCCGACAGCATAAGACAGGTCTGGAAGCAGGTTGCCGATGAACAGAGCCGCATAAATCATCTTTACGAACAGAAGCTCCTCAGAATCAGCAATCTGAGAAAATGCGTCGGTGAAATCAAAGTTCAGATCGATGAAGAGCTTAAGAAGCATGCAGACCTTCTGGAGGAAGTCATGAACAGAATGCAGGAGTACGGCATCAGCTCCAGCAGTCTAGTTAACGATATCTACGAGTTCCACATGCAGAGCATGCAGACTGCTCCGCAGCTGTGCAAATCTCTGGGAACAGATGCCAGGAAAGACGAGGAACAGTATCTTGCCGATTCTCTCAGTCTGTACCGCGGCTTTAAGGAGAAGATCGATACCTTCCCATCCAGGTGTGAGGAGGTAAAGGAACAGCTCAAGGCTCAGTATCTTAACACACTGTCTGATGAAATCTCCGGTCTTCTGCAGCAGATCCGTGAAAAAGAAAAACAGGAAGCGGCAAAAAGAAAGGCCGAAGCCGACAGACAGGAACAGGAAAGAAAACAACAGCTAGAAGAACGTGAAAAGATCCTTGCCGAACTGCATGAGCGCGTAACCGGAAAATTCGATGCCCTGGAACAGTCCGGAAGCATGCAGGACAAGACCAGGGAGAAGCTAGCGGATCTCAGAAGCATGTGGCAGGAAAACATGGAAGCAAACATAGACAACCTCGAATACATGCGTCAGTTCTACGCTCTTTCCATAGATCCGAAGATTAAACAGCTTAAGGATGAAATCGAAGACTATCAGGATCTTCTGAAGCGGTACAATGAAGCCTATGACCAGTATGTTGTTCTCTGCAACGAGCTCAACGAGGAGCCCGGGAATTTTGCCATGTCTGAAGAAGGCATCAACCACATATACGCACAAATGTTCCGACTGGAGGATTATCTGTACGATGACTACAACAACAGATATATCAGCAGATCCATCGACGAAGTCATGAAGGAAATGGGATATGACGTTATCGGCTACAGCGTTGAACATGAACGCGGATACGGACACGAAGCGCTGTACCGTTTCAACGACGCTCAGCCATCAGCGTATGCATGACGGATAACTACCTTACGATAGAGCTCGGCGGTATCGACGATACGGATCGCGAACCTGATGAGGCTGAAGCCCGTGAACAGGTTGAAGACATGAAGAAATTCTGCAGTGACTACAAAATCATTCAGGAAAAGCTGAAATCAAAAGGCCTTGAACTGAAGGACGGTCACGATCTTCCTCCTGATCTCGAATACGGTCAGATCCATAATCTCCGTGATTATGACATTGATGATGAAACCATTGAGGATCTGCTGAACAGGGCTCATGCCGGCCGCAGGACTCATGCCGGACAGGCGGCTGCGGAAGAACAGAAGCACCTCACCGCAGACGAATAACCTCCCTGCTTAAAATTCCGCCTGAGTGTAATGCTCTGTCGCATTTTACAGGCATTATCAGGCGGAATACGGTATTCTTTCTGTATAATAACGGATAAGAGCGGTAAATCAGCTTTTACCGAAAAAAAACATCAACCCGGGACAAAAACAATCATGGCAAGAATAAGAATCTGTCCAAACATCAACTGTCAGACCGAAAATCCGGCAACAGCCACTGAATGTGAAGCATGCGGCTGCGATCTTACAAACGTTAAACCGACGCTGAAACAGGAAACTCCGCCTGAAGCGGCAGTTTCACCGGAGGTGACGTCCGCAGAAAAAGAAGCCGTACCGCGGAAACCGGCCGCATCAGCTTCGGAAAACACTCCTTTTTCAGCAGCGGACGCATCCCCTGCAGCTCATAATTCCGAAGCAGGAAATGATGACGGTACGGAATTCGTAAAAATCTGTCCTGAATGCGGTCAGAAAAACCGCGGTGTTGCCAAAATCTGCACCAAATGCAAAGCCTCCTTAAAGAGCATCAGAGGAGTTTATTTACCGAAGGACGCACCGGCGGCCGCTCCCTCAGCCAGACCGGAACCGCGCCGTGTCATGGCAGTACCTGAAATCAGACTGATGTCTTCAGACGGACAGGAAATCTTCAGAGTCACCGAATCAAATCCGGTATTCAGTATAGGCAGAGAGCAGGTTCTCAGCGGTTTTCTGAGAAACTGCGATTATGTAAGCCGCCGTCATGCGGAAATCTCCCTCATTCAGTCAACGCTGTTCATCATGGACCTTAACAGCACCAACGGCACCTTCGTCAACGACTGCAAACTTGAACAGGGACGCAGAAGACCGCTTGAAAACGGGGACAGGGTATCACTCGGAGGCTTCTTGGGAACTGAAAAAACCGGATGCTTCACCGTAGAGTACCGCAGATGAACATAGCCAGACTGCTTTATCCCGTCAGAGTTCTGGGACCTGGAAACAGAATGGGAATATGGTTTGCCGGTTGCACTCACGGATGCCGGGGATGCAGTAATCCGGAACTGTGGCAGATGCAGAAGAAATACGAGACTACCGCAGAGCATATTCTCGAAATAGTCAGGTCGGTAGCCGCAAGTTCTCCCATTGACGGATTTACCATCACCGGCGGAGATCCCTTTCTGCAGAAGGACGCACTGCGCATACTGCTGCCGAAGCTTGCGGAAATATCGGAAGACATTCTGGTATATACGGGTTTTGACTACGAGGAAATCAACACCGGGGAAAACAGGGACATTCTTGACTTCATCACCGTACTGATTGACGGGAAATACATCGAGGAGCGCAACAACAACTGTTTTCTGAGAGGTTCTGACAATCAGAGAATACATATTCTGCAGAAGAACCTTGAGAAATTTTATCTAAACTACCTCAGCTCCGGCCGGAATCAGATACAGAACTTCCGGACGTCTGACGGTTTTATTTCCGTGGGAATCCACAACCCCGACTACAGTCGGGAACTGCACGAACGTCTGCTGAAAAAAGGAATTATAAGGGTGTAAACATGGATAATAATGAGCTGCCTAAATGGCATCAGGAACTGACCATATTCAACCGCATAAAGCCTCAGATTATCATCGAGGGCAATATCATGGATAAATATGTCTATCCGGAGGAAAACGATTATCAGTCCAAAGGAGTCATTCTTAATCTTAAGGATTATCTGAATGCGTTCTTCCGTAATCTCGGTTACCACCACGTGATTTTTTACGATCATCTTAAGGGCTTCTACAACGACAGCTGTGACGACGGAAAGAAAGCCATTGATGATTTTGCTGCTCTGGTGAGCAAGGATGTTACCGAAGACCACATTGAAGCGCCGTTCAGCGGACGCGGGGCAAATGCCGCGGAGATCATAGACCTTGCTCTCGGTCAGAAGGAGGAATCGGTGGCTGTTATCATGGATTTTGTATCCAGATACATCGTAAGCCCTACCCAGCTTTCACCTGACGACGTGCTGAGCTTCACCCGTCTGCAGAAAGCGGTACTTGGAAGCAGCGAAGTGGTTGAGAGCAGCGGCGTTCATCTAAAAAACACCGTAATCCTTCTCACCCAGAAGGTCAACGACCTGCCGGTATGGTTCTATCTGGACAATCCGCTCAGCAAAACCATCAACATACAGCCACCTACCAAGGAAGAACGATTCAGTTTCGTGGACACCCAGTTCAAATCTTTTTTCGACAGGGAAATCTATCAGGCGGAAATAGGCAGATACGAGGATGAGTCCGGTCGCGGGGAGCTTAAGAAATTCAAGGAAAAATTCACCGGCATTACCGACGGTTTTTCCTACACCACCCTCAACGATCTGCGCATTCTCTGCAAAAATCAGAAATTCCATCTGAACGAACTCACCAAGGTGGTGGATCTTTACCGTTACGGCGTAAAGGACAATCCATGGGAAAAACTGGATTTTAAAGATTTTGAACACGCCGAGCAGGAATTCTACCAGCGTGTGAAGGGGCAGGATTACGCCATTGCCAAAACTCTTGATGTGGTAAAGCGAGCCATGACGGGAATGAACGGTCTGCAGCATTCCTCCCACACCAAACCGAAGGGCGTGCTGTTTTTTGCCGGCCCTACCGGTACCGGTAAAACAGAGACTGCCAAAACTCTGTCACAGAAGATCTTCGGCGATGAAAGCAGATGCATAAGATTCGACATGAGTGAATACAGCCAGTCGCACAGTGACCAGAAGCTGCTGGGTGCTCCTCCGGGATACGTGGGATACGAACGCGGCGGTCAGCTTACCAATGCGGTAAAGAACAATCCGTTCTCCATCCTGCTGTTCGACGAAATCGAAAAGGCGTCCCCTACCATTCTGGACAAATTCCTGCAGATTCTCGAAGACGGCAGAATGACTGACGGTCAGGGCAATACGGTTTATTTCTCCGAATGCATCATCATATTCACCAGTAACCTGGGAATCTATGTGGACAAGGAAGATCCCAAAACCCACCAGATCCGCAAGATACAGAACGTCACTCCGGGCGATGACTATGAAACCATCCGCCAAAAGGTAGGCGGAGCCATTGAGCATTTCTTCAAGTACCAGCTCAACAGACCGGAAATTCTGAACCGTATCGGTGAAAACATTGTGGTATTCGACTTCATACGTCCGGAAACCGCCGACAGAATCACTGATGCACTGATTAACAAAATCATACGTGAGCTTCTCGAAAGCAAGAATATCACTCTGTCCCTCAGCGATAAAGCCACGGATAACCTCCGGAAGCTTGCCGCAGGGAATCTGGAGAACGGCGGTCGAGGTATCGGCAACATCATTGAAGAATATCTGATAAATCCGCTGTCGAGATACATGTTTGACAACGGAATCCGCAGTAACACGGGCATCACAATCAACGACATAGTCACGGACAATGGTTCCGTCAGTCTGAACTGCACACTTACCGAGGGTAATCCATGAAAGCTGTTTGTCATATCGTAAAGGGACCTTATCATAAGGAATGCGAGGACAGCGCTCTTATCATGGGAGCCGGCAGGAGTCCGATGATTTTTCATGAAAACAGAACCGAAACGGAAATATCCTCGCCGGTTCTTATTGCCGCGGCAGACGGCGTGGGAGGTCTCCCCGGGGGCAGAAAGGCATCTGAGTTTGCCGTCAGGACTCTCAGTACCATGAACGTCTCCGGAGACGAAACCACATATGCCGAAACACTTAAGGAGATCAACCGAAGGCTCATAGACTATGCCGCCACGGTTCCCGGACAGAATACCATGGCCACAACCCTGAGCATGGTCTACCTTGACGGTGATACGTTTAAAATCGCGCACACCGGCAATACCAGAATCCAGACACTTAACGGCGGTTATTTAAGACAGGTTTCCACCGACCATACAACCTATCAGATGCTTATGGATCGGGGGATGCCTGAAGAAGCAGAAAAAGCGCCTAAAAACGAAATCATAAGCTGTCTCGGAGGCGGTAATGAAAAGCAGCTATACAGGATTCAGGTGAACAGTCTGAAGGTCTCACCAAACCAGAAGATGATTATTCTGACCAGTGACGGCATCCACGACTACGTTGATATTGATTTTATGGAAGACACGTTCAACCGGGACGACCTCTCACTTGGAGAAAAGGCTGATCTCCTGATCCTTCAGGCACTGAAACTGGAGTCGGAGGACGATAAAACCGTACTTATAGTCGAGCTGTAGAAAATAGCATTAAATCACGTATATCCCGAACGGTTCTTACCATGCCTGCCGTCCGGGATTTTTTTATTTTTTCTGGCGGAAGCAGGCATAGTTACGCACCTGTAACATTCAGCGGCAGTAAAAATGTCTGGATAGCCGCAGGAAAAAAGGAGCTGAGTACCACCTGAAACATTAAATTCATAAACCGCATTCAGTTTCTGCAGTGCTGCACTTATCAAATCATGAGTTATAAATGACTGAAATCAGGATTTCAGGATATAATGACCAAACTGTTTAAATCACATCACAAGGAATATTTACCATGTACAATGGCAGCGAGAACAATAACAGAGACGATTCGGGCAACGGATACAGAACCAATACCGATAACTATATGAGCAACGGCTATATGAGAACGGATATGAAGCTTCGAAATGAAGCCTCATCCTGCCGTAAATGGATGATTATTGCGATGGCATTACATGCGTCTGCCATGCTTCTTTCCATTATGGGACTTCCGGCGGCCATAGTTACTTTTATTACAATGACAAGGGTAATGAGTTTCTTTGACAAAGCCAGAATGTACGGAGATCGTACATGGGTTTCGGTAGCTCTGTGGACATACGGTATTTATATGGTTGGCTGTGTCGTAACAGGCTTCCTTGCAGGCTTCAGTCTTGCGTTGAAACATAAAGATGAAATACAGTCAAGTGAAGCAATGGTTAACGAATTTTTACAGGAGCATAATGTGGCTTTTCTGATGTTTTCACTCATTTCCGTCGTGCTCGTCCTGTATCTGCTGGCTGTCTGGATTAAAGCATTTGTAGCTCTGAAGAAGTACTGAGACTCACTCATGCAACAGCCTAAAGGATGTCTGTATTTACGGATATCTTACGCACTTATTTAAAACAGCTGTTCTATGCCTGCATTCTTTTCATCTGCAGGCATTTCTCTTCTAAAAAATGGCATACCTTAGTCTCTGTGTGAACCTCTGTACGAAACATGCTTAGTCTCATTCTACGGAAAATCGTCTCCGGCCTCATCATCATAAAGAACAGACTTTATTAAGGAATGGCTGAAACAGCAGTGTTATCCTGATGATTTTTCAGTACGTTTTTACATTAAAATAAATCAACTGTTTTCTAAAATATCCAGATTTATCCGGCGCGAAAATTTTTCAGTTCCGCAGATTATGTCTTCCACGGTAAAGTAATCTGATCACGGCTCCCTCCACAGATTTCGGTAGTCACCAGAACATCATGTTACTTATAAAGTGACATTATTTTAGGATTCTTCTTAATATAACAGCCCGAAAAATTCCGGCAGGGGATATCACTTATCAGATTAATTTTAATTTCAACATGATTGATTATCACGATTAATGCAGATTAATTATTGAGCCTTAAAATTAATCTTCATTAATCAATATATTTCTGTCACCTAATCATATAAATTAATATTATACCCCATGTTTTTCAGAAATCATGTACTGGAAACAGAAAATTACATGAATCCATATTGAGAACAGGATGGATTATCCGACTGCGGCCATCATAACTTTTTTCTCTGTATATGTTGAAAGCAGTCTGCACTATATCCGTTCTGAAAAACACTCATTAAGCCCCCTGCCGTTAAAGATTTTTAATATTAAATTTTATCAATAATCATAAATAAGCATCCCCTACTTATCCGTCAGTTTTTTACCGTAATTATTCTTAAGGATTCATCATTCTCTTTCAGCTGCGAAACAATAATTATGTTAATTCTCTCTGCAGATATATAAATTCATGATCACTATTTCTTATTTTTCACGTATAATAATGATATTGACATTTTGGCATTAATTTATTCACGGCAGGATACCGTCAGACTCTGATGTATTCAGAATTTTAAACAGGAGATTTTGAATATGCGTTTTTTGATGTGGACATTACTCGGTTTTATACTGTTTTCCGTATCCACCGTTGTCATTCAAGAAAACAGTATAAGACCGGAGAGCAGTTTCCTCAGAATGATTATGGCACTGATACAGTTATCCATGCTGTTTCTGTATTTCAGTCGCCATCTGTATGTGCGCATTTTCAGATTATTCGTCAACCCCGAAGACAGTTTCTTGACACTGTTAAAAAAAGCCTTTTTTGGATTCCTGGCCTTTATGTATCTCACGGGGCTCAAAACGTTATACGACGACGGATATACTGGAAGCGTGATTTTTCTTTCCCTGCCTCCTGTCATTTATTTACTCACCCGCAGGTTCACTAATCAGACCCAGCGCTCAAGAATCAGCGGAATCATTCTTGATTTTGCGGCATGGACCCTAATCGGATGCTGCATGGCAATTTTTTCATTTAAGGTTCTGACTGATTTCGATGAACTGCACGACGGTCATTTCACGTTTTTTCAAGCCATTGTTTCATTTGCCGTCATCATCATGAACTTCTCCTTTATCTTTCTGTACTGGACAAGACACCTGTATCTTAAACTCTACAGATATATCATATCCTGACCTCTCCGCAGGAGGCTCTTCCACACTGTTCATTCATTGATAATTATAATTTTGGTCCCTTTCATTTCAGGGATATTCCTTATCTAATATCCTAGTATACCTAAAGGAATAATAAACTTTTTCACTTTTTAAACAAAAAGAATCTTGTTACATGCCGTGGTTATGTATAAAATCACAGTACGAATCCTTTTATGAATCAGACATCGTCCGCCTGTGACGCTCCTTATTTCGTAAAAGCATTCGTTTCATCAGATATCACAGACACTCCGGAACCTTCCCGTCACATACAATACAACGGTCCGGAATACATAATAAAGGTAACAAAAAAATGCTAAACAATAACAACTCAGAAAACGGCTATCAGGACGGCATCAGACCGAAGCCGAACATCAAGGCTCTGTTTCCGATTCTTATTTTTCTGGTCTTCTACCTCGGAAACGGCATTTACTATGAGTACATAAGTCCCATCGATGGCAAAATGGGCTTCTACATCACTTCTGTGGTGGTATCCTTCGGCATTGCCCTGATTGCCGCCTTCATACAGAACCGCAAACTCAATTTTGAAGAAAAAATAAACATCTGCAGTAAAGGCATAGGTGACAGTGACAGCAACATCACCATCATGCTGCTTATATTCCTGCTGGCAGGTGCCTTCAGCGGACTTGCTTCCGTTACCGGCGGTGCCGTCAGCACGGCAAACATGCTGTTAAACATCATCCCGGCAAATTTTGCGATACTCGGTCTGTTTGTCATCGCCTGTCTTATTTCCATGTCCATGGGCACCAGCGTCGGTACCATCAGTGTTCTGGCTCCGATAGCCCTGGTAGTTGCCCGAAACGGCGGTATTTCCGTTCCTCTCTGTGCGGGAACCGTCGTCAGCGGAGCCATGTTCGGTGATAACCTGTCCTTCATATCCGACACCACCATAGCCGCCACCAAAACCCAGGGCGTGCAGATGAAGGAAAAGTTTCTGGCAAATATAAAGCTGGCGCTGCCCGCAGCCGCACTGACCGTTGTGGTACTTACCTTCATATCTCTGAGCACCGGTACGGAAACCGTCGGCGAATACGATTTCAAATTCCTGCTGGCCCTGCCTTATTTCATTGTTTTTATTCTGGCACTCGCCGGAATCAACGTGTTTGTGGTACTGATAATCGGCATAATACTGTTTCTTGCCTTCGGTTTCGGTCTTGATACCATCAGTTATGCGTCAGCATTCGAAGCCATGGGCAAAGGCACATCATCCATGTTTGAAACCATGATTGTTACCATTCTGGTTGCCTCTATTTCCGCTCTGATTAAAGCCAACGGCGGCTTCGAAGCCATCCTCGGATATATCAGAAATCACTTTAACGACAAAAGAGGAGGAATGTTCGGCATTGCGGTTCTGACCTCATTCATGGATATAGCCACTGCCAACAATACCGTAGCCATAGTGGCTGCAGGCCCTATTGCCAGGGACATCAGCCGTGAATTCGGAGTATCAGGCAGAATTACAGCCTCCCTGCTCGATACCTGCTCATGCATACTGCAGGGTATTATTCCGTATGGAGCTCAGCTTCTCGTTGCGGCCAGCATCATGGGGATCAGCAGCATAACCATCGTACCGTGGCTGTTCTATCAGTTTATTCTGGCGATATTCGTAGCCATAGTCATCATCAGAGCCAGATAATTTCAGATTATCAGGCCATATAAAAACAGGCTCTGCATTTTCTGCAGAGCCTGTTTAGTCAGAAGACCCGCACAGGTGTACGTGTCCGTCAGATACCTTTACTTCTCTGTTGTCGGTTCTTTATGATCGTCATGACCGTAAAGCTCTCAGGGTATCCTCAATATTCTTCATCACCTTGCTCTGAGTAGAACGCAGAATCATGCGGTTTGACTGAGCATAGGTGAAATTTCTTATCAGCTACAGCAAAGGAAACGGACATGATGCATCACCCAAACAGGCAGAAGCGCAAATGCTTCTGTTCACGAGCCTAATGACTGCGTTAAGACCGCGACGTGTTCTATTCAACAGCCATAAAGATCAATACATGTTTAAAAAACACCTGAATCACCGGTATTAAGGATACGTCATATTTATTCACTAAAAATTATGCAGGAATCATAACTGTTGAATTATTTGCTGATACTGGTTAAATTACTGACAGATGAGCTGTATGGATAATTGTTCAAAGGAAGTTCCATCCTGTATCACGGATAAAAATTCAGTGCTGTGATAAAACGACAGCAGATGATGTTGAGTTTTGGGAAGTTAAAGTTATGGGAAATATTCTGAACCCTGATAAAGATAACAGCTTTATCAGGCTGGTTAAATTCAAAGATTCTGAAATTTTTGTGGATAAGACAGATTTTATAGGAAAGATATCCGCAAAGATCAGTGCCGATAAGCGTTTCTTTGCCATAACCCGCCCCCGCAGATTCTGTAAAACAGTAACTGCTGACATGCTTTCAGCTTATTATTCCAAAGGATATGCAGGACAAAAAATTTTTGACAATCTGAAAATTTCCAAAGAAAAAAATTATGAAGAACACCTGAATAAATACAATGTCATATACATCGATATGAACTCCATAAAGGATAAGTATATTTCGTATACGTCAGACAAATCCCTTTATATCGAAGATATCGATGACATCGTAGATTTTCTGCAGTACCTGGTTATTCTGGATCTGAAAGAAAACAAAAACTACGCAGAACAAATAAATAAAGCCCCCCTGGTTGGAAAGAAATCTTTATCTTCAGCATTGGATGTTATATGCAGATACACTGGTGAACCATTTATTTTAATTATGGATGAATGGGATCTGATATACAGAGAGTACAAAAATGAAACGGTATTACAGGAAAAGTTTATAGAGTTTCTGCGAGGTTTATTTAAATCAAAAGATGGTCAGGATTGCTTTGCTTTAGCTTATCTTACCGGTGTTCTTCCTATCAAGAAATATAACTCTCAATCAGCTTTAAACGGCTTTAAAGAATACAATATGCTCGCCCCCGAACCATTTGAGACATATTTTGGTTTCACCGAAGATGAGGTTGCCGAAATTGTAAAATCACCTGACTGCACATTATCACATCAGGAACTGAAAAATGGTATGAAGGATATAAACTCAATGGCATTGATATTTATAACCCCAACTCTGTTGTTTCTGCTGTCAGCGATGGTAAGTGCAAAAGCTATTGGAGCGGAACTTCATCAAACGAAGAATTTGTACGCCTCATCAATACTGATTTTCAAGGCATAAAGGAAGACATCATCAACTTAATCGAAGGTGATGAAGTTACTTTCAGCTGTGCAAATTTCCAGAATGATATGGTAAACATCAAAGATAAAAATGATGTATTCAGTCTTCTGGTATGTCTCGGTTACCTTGGATGTGCAGAAACAAAAAATCAATATCGTAAAGTTGCCTATGTTCCGAATGCTGAAATCAAAGCAGTGCTGATGGATATTGTCAGAGAGCAGAACTGGTACGAGCGAATGGAAACAATAAAACGTTCAGAAAGCCTGCTAAAAGCAATAAAGGAACTTGATGGAGCAACCGTAGCTACACTTATTCAGGAAATCCACAATTCTTCGGCTGTAACTCTGCTCGACTACAATGACGAGGAATCACTCACTTATTGTGTAATGACCGGACTTTTATGGTCAACTCTTGACGATTACAGCTGTCACCGTGAAGATCAGTCAGGCAAAGGACGAGTTGATTTAGTGTATGAACCAATAACAAGGAGACAGCCACTAATCCTGATTGAGTTTAAGTATGACGGTTCTGCTGAAGAAGCCATTGCTCAGATTAAAAAACCGGAATACTGCAAACGCTACACCGGACAGTTCAAAAACATCATAATTGTAGGAATAAATTACAGCACAAAGACTAAAGATCACCAGTGCCTTATTGAAAAACTTGATTAAGCAGACGCATATTTCAGCGGATACTAAAATCCAGACCTATAATCAATGGAAATCGTTTTAATGCAGAAATATAACGTTGAGGCTTATTCAAAATTCGCTTAATAACTGTATCCTTGGTATAAAAACATACAGCTTATTCTTCAGAATGTTTTTCGCAGAGTGCTTTGTTGAAAGTAGTCATCCGTTTTACATTTTGATTTTGATGTTCAGTATTCGGTTTCAACTGAACGTGTTGATGAGCCTATAGAAATCATGCCTGCCGAGCATACAAAAACAGGCTCTGCATTTTCTGCAGAGCCTGTTTAGTCAGAAGCCCCGCACAGGTGTACGTGTCAGTCAGATACCTTTACTTCTCTGTTGTCTGTTCTTTATGATCGTCATGGCCGTGAAGCTCTCTCAGGGTATCCTCAATATTCTTCATCACCTTGCTCTGAGTAGAACGCAGAATCATGCGGTTTGACTGATCATAGGTGAAATAACTCCAGATCCAGTCCATAAACACGAAGAACTTGTTTTTAACACCGAGAATTGAAACCAGGTGTACGGCCATCCAGAGTATCCATGCGAAAAATCCGCCCAGCCTGCACCCTGCAATTTCAGCCACGGCCTTGTTCTTACCGATTGTAGCCATACAGCCGAGATCCTTGTACACAAATCCTTTCAAAGGCTTCCCCTTCTCCAGGGCAATAATGTTTCTGGCCAAAAGCTCACCCTGCTGAATTGAAGGCTGAGCCATCTGAGGATGTCCGTTAGGGAAATTAGGATCACCTTCCATAAGAGAAATATCGCCGATGGCAAAGATATTATCAAAGCCTTTAACCCTGCTGTAGTTATCGACCATGATACGTCTGCCGCGTCCGAGAGCACTGTCAGGAATACCGTTTACCTGATTTGCCGTTACACCGCCTACCCAGATAAGATTTCTGGTACCTATGGCGGAGCCGTCATTCATCCTGACCTTGTGATCCTCATAATCGGTTACAAAGGTATTGAGCTTCACCTCGACATTCATGCTCTGAAGGAACTTCAGAGCCTTTTCCGAAGATTCTTCCGACATGCCTGCCAGAAGTCTCTTTCCGCCTTCGATAAGATAAATGTGAACCTTTGAGGTATCCATGTCCGGATAATCCTTCGGCAGAACATAACGTCTCATTTCCGCAATGGCGCCGGCGATTTCCACACCTGAAGGACCGCCGCCTACAATAACAATGTTCAGGAATTCATCCCTTTCCTGTTCATTGGAACAGGTTATGGATCTTTCAAAGCTTGCCAGAAGAGTGTTTCTGAGTCCCATGGCCTCAGGCACGGTCTTCATCGGTATCGCCCATTCCTCAACGTTCTTGTTGTTGAAGAAGTTGGTCTTTGTACCGTTTGCCAGTACCAGATAGTCATAGTCAATCTTACCTATTGAAGTCTGAATGTAGTTACCTTCAGGATAGATACAGGTAAGCTCCGCCATACGGAAAAAATAGTCCTTGCGATCCTCAAACAGCTTGCGGAAAGGGAAGGAAATGGAGCTTGGATTGAGACCTGCCGTGGCAATCTGATAAATCAGCGGCGGGAACTGATGGTAATTGTTCTTATCGACAAGAATCACCTGAAAATTTGATTTCTTCAGCCCCTGGGCCAGCCTTAATCCTCCGAAACCGCCCCCTATGATAACCACTCTTTTTTTGCCGTTACGTTCAATATTGAAACTCATACAAACCTCAAAACACAAAATTCTTATTATGTAGTAAATACTGATAATGTTATCTTTTTATGCGGAACATCTTCTGACAGGCGGACGTTCTCTTCTGTTTATGATCAGCACCGGCACCGAAATGCAGCCGTCAGTTTCATTTTTATGCAGCCATAAATTACCGCAACATGAAAACTCAATGAAATCAGGCACTGAAACCACTTTTTAAGGATTATAGCACGACTTGTTTATACAGAATGAAACACAGCTCGGAAATACTGCAAGATGAATAAAAAATCTCCGGCCGGGGAAACCGAACCGGAGACGAAATCATAAAAAAGTAAAAATATATCCGTTATGCCGCCATAACCGCAGACAGAATGACAATAACGAAAACCACGCCTGCTGCGACATAATTGATGACGTCTGAATAGTTTTTCTTTGGCTTGTTGCCTGAAGCCAGCTCATCAAAAATCTTGTTAGTCACCGCAAATCTTGCAGCACACACGCCTGACACAGCAAAACCGCCGGCCATGGCGAACATGGAAAGCAGAGTTACATACTTGGCGCCGTAATCATGATCGCACCATCCTAGAATCATGGCAACGAGAAGAAGTGCCATGCCTGCTCCCACCGGAATAACCGCGGTCTTCATGTATTTACTGATTTCATTTACGTATTCAATGAAATAATATCCCTCTCCCTTGACCAGAGCATTCACGGTAGCCTCAATAACCTTCGGAGCAACGTAGAAGGCATAACCGAAACAGCCGGCTCCGAGGAGAGCCATAAGCACCTTGATAAAATCAGTCGTTACCACTGCAAGCACCAGAAGAACCAGCGCACCGACGGCACAGCCGAGAAACGCATTTATCTGTCTCTCTGCCGACCCTGCAAGATAGGTAAAGGTTCCGGCGATGTCATCATCACCTTCATTATTTTCTCCGTTGCCTGCGTTTTCTTCCTTCTTTTGCTGATCTTCGGTTCCCTTAGCGGTGGTATCAGCCTTTTCTTCCGTCATGGAAGTCTGCTGAACATTGCCATGGTCAGGAGTTTCCTGTACTGCATCCGGAGACTCGGATGAAGCACCGTCGGTTCCGGCGTTGCTCATGGCCTTCTGAATCATGGCGGCAATACCGCCGGTTTCGGCAGTTGCAGAGGATGAATTCACCTGCACTTCAGGAGTAATCAGCTCTTCGGCTGAAGAGGTTTCTGCGGAAAAATCCAGCGTATCGTCAGCCGTAACTGATGTGTCAGCGGAAAGATCCACGGTAACAGGATCTTCAGTTCCTGAATTTTCTCCGGAAAGATCCAGGGTAATCTCACTGTCTGAAGACTGAACAGCCGGAGCTTCCTCTGCCTCAACGGAAATATCATCAACGACAGGAGCCTGCTGTGTCTGAACCGGCTCAGACTTGTCGATTACGATGTTGGCCACGTCGTCTTCAATGGTTTTGGCATCAAAAACAACACTGTTGTTGGCGTCAGTGCTCTTGCCTTTATTTGTACTGCTGTAGAAACCTCCGGAAGTCCCCTCGGCTGCCGCTGCAGGTCTGTTCTTGGAAAAATGAAGTTTGCTTGCAATGCTGTTATCCTTTGATATTCTTGCACCGCATTTTTCGCAGAACAGCACGTCATCATCAAGTTCAGCGTTACATTCCTGACATCTCATAGAAAAATCCCCGTACCGACCGGTTTCATGCAAAACTGACCGGCTAAAACCTCTTATTTTATTATAACTGTTGATTGATCCCCGTCGTCATACGACACTCAGTATCATACAGCCTCCAAAGCATACAGAGTGACTGAACCGGTGACCATAGAAACGGATAGTTTTATTTTAAAGGTAAAATCCTTACCAGACTACCTTTTATACTTTTATCATGGTTAATTATGAATACAGCTAACATATTTATCAATATCAATAACAATTATTAGCTAAAATCTCACACAAATTAACATTTAAGGCTTACAAAAACGGATGTTTTTCCGGACTGTAAAGATATTTTTACAGACTTATTGTCGGGAAAAACGCATCTGTCAGAGGGGATTTTTTCTTATTTCTCACACTTTAAGAACAATGTACAAAAATTTACCGGAAAAATCATGTACAGCTGGCTTCAGGACTTGGATTTCAAGGCTTTGCCCCCTTCTGCAGACGTTCAGCATTTCTCTGTCTGCTATCACTCCTTCCGCTCACGTTTAAAACACTGCCGCTGCCGGTAAGTCCGTCCACGGACATTCTGCTTACATCCAGAAGATCGGTGTTTTCCACGTATCTGAGCCACTCAGACAGATCAATCTTTTTAAAATCGACCTCTGATAATCGGGAAAGAGGAATACCTCCGCATACTCCGTCCGGAAAGTCAAAGCCGGATTCCAGGAGCTGTTCCATGACTATTCTGGCCAGAGGAGAACTGAAACAGCAGTATCTCTGTTCGTAAACCACGCATTTTCCCAGAACCTTTTCAGTGCACGATCTCCCGGTATACATACAGGAATCAAGCTTAAGCTTCATGGAGGTTCCTATCTCGTTCGGCCTGCATGACGTGGCTATCTCCTCCAGGGTTTTAGCCAGCTGATAAGCCACATATGCGGCCATGACTCCCTGCATTGCCCCGATCACTGCGGGATTCATCTGAATCATGCTTATTCCCTCCTCACTTACGGTTTCCGTAAACAGAGCCTCTTTTGCAGCTTCCCCCATGGTGTTCTCAACAATTTCGGCAAGCCTTGCCGTTATGGCCTGCATGAACTCCTCTCTCGCCTTCTCGACCGCCGTATCCATGACACTGCCGATAACGCTGTCGGCAGTCCCGGATATCAGCCCCTGAGAACCGGTCATCAGTGTTCCTCCCGCCCAGGATCCCATGGCTGAAGATGTGTTTTCGAGTGAGGCATATGCGGTTTTAAGTGCCGCCATATATGTAATCATACGAATATAGGTTCCGGCATCCGCGGTATTTGGCGCATTACAGCAGTCCATTCTGCCGAAATAACCTTTTCTGCAGGTATCGGCCGTTCCCTTAAAGACACTGCATGAACGTTCGGAACTCTGTTCGCCGGTACAGACAACGTCACTCTGCATGTACTGAAGAGTCTGCAGAAGAAGAGCCGCCTCTTCTACCCCTTCGTTATTCTCTTCCGGCACGTCGTAGGCAGCCATAATGCCGGCGTCAGGTTCCGGGAAACCGTCGGACAGCTGCTGAACACGTTCATCCACGGGAACCTTTTTACCGGATTCCGACGCAAGCATTTTCCGCAGTCTGTCACCTCTGACACTGCCTTCTGCTTCAGGTCTGTCATCAGATAAATCATTCTCCCGCTCATAAACATCAAGTCTCCGGCAGAAAGGATCCCATAGTCCGGCAAGTCTTCCGTCTCTTAAAAAGAAATCCGGCATTCTGAAGGCATCGGAACAGAGCCTTATCCCCGACCTTACAATGCATTCATAATCTCCTGAATCATTGCCGTTCACATCTGATTCGTCTCCTGAAATACGTTCAAGACACTTTCCGCCAAGTACAGCTCGGGGGTTTCCGGCGAATAACCCGGTACATTCGGAATTTCCCCAGTAATCCTTTTCGACAAGATTTCCGGTATCGTACAGAATACGGAAATTCATGTATCCCTCGCCGCCTCCGGTAACGGACACCCGTTCCCTGATTTTCAGATTAAACACCCTGCCTGCAGACTCCTCGCGGGAAACGGATGCAGCCTTCAGGATCATCGGCCAGATGTCCGTCTCAAGACGGGTGATTTCACTTCTGTTAAGTTCACACCTGCCTCCCGTCTCCGGCGGAAAATCATCATTCGGCAGGTTGATGAGTTTAACCCAGAGATTTTCACCGTTCCCCGATTCATCATCCTTTCCGGCTTTTTCTCCCTCGACTTCCGCTTTTACCCAGAGCTGAATATAATCATCATAATAAACGGTATCCAGGATAAGAGCCCTTATCACCTCCGGACGTTCAACGGTAAGACCGATTTCCTTTTCAAAAACGGTACAGCTGCCGCTTAGTGAATTGTCTCTGGTGTCTCCCAGCCAGAACTCCGTGCATCCGTGTTCATCCCTGCAGACGCCGTAATTAAAGGTTCCGAAGAAAGATACCGGCGGAACGGCCTTAAAATCATGCGTAAGCAGGCAGTGACGACCATTGCCGTCTCCCGCGTTTATCCCTGTATCATCCGTGGCCGCCTCTCCGCCGTCAGCACTTTCTCCTTCAAATCGGCATTTTACGGTTCCCCGTGCGGAGAGCCGCAGCATATCCCCGAAACTGCAGTCTCCGGAATCACTGTTTTCCGAAATTCCGGTGATATCCGCTGTTCTTTCCTTTTCCATGATTTCAGTGAGTTCACCGTGAGTAGAAACAATATCACCGGCATAAAGCTGCTCCATATCGGAGAGCTCCTGTACCGAAGATAAGGAGTCAATGATGCCTGAAGTATAAACGTCATCGGTCATGCTCTCGGCAAGAGTCTGACGCAGTCCAGTACCGAAATCCCTTTCCGACGGTACGTCAGCGGAAACGGCCGCGGCACTTAAAAAGAACGGAATTATGCAGAAATGCTGAAGGCTGGATATTTTTTCAGAAAACATATGCTTGATGTCAGTGCGTAGAATAAAAACGGTTCATAGAGAAAAGGGCTGAGGCCCTACAGGCCTGTTTTTATCGCACGTGTGGATGATTCACCGGATAAAAAGCCTTAAAAAACAGAATGTCCAGTATCAGAAAACAGTCTGATTCCCGGCAGGTTATCCGTTCTTCCTGAAGAAAAATATAATCATGTCAGCAGTTTCATCCGTATCTTCTTTCGATACGCATATAAAATGCGACATTATATTTTGCACATTGAGTGATACTGTCTGTAACATACCGATTACTGACACATCCTTACCTGATAATGAGATAGAACGCGTGTTAAATTTTTAACACATATATTTATTTATATAAATATTGTTAAAAATTTTAAAAACCATCTATATTTATGTGATATTATATATATATCTTTAATAAAAATTCTGCATATCCATATTTAGTCGTATATGTCTCACTTTTTCGGTCATGTCTTAATTAAAATATAAATTACCCTCTCTTAGAGGAAAAGAACAGCACCGACTTCGGACATTCTCCTCTTTCTGACACCGAGCGTTTTCCTCCTTTAAGCTCGTGTAATCGATGTCGGTGCATTTTCTCTTCATGTAACGTTCAGCTGGTTCAGACGGACCGGCTTTTTATTTTTCCGGCCGGTACAGAACCGTTTCAGAGATTCAGGTATTTATGATTTGCCTCCGTATCATTCCGTTATAAAAAAACGCTCTGTTCTGAACAGAGCGTTTACATGACTTGAAAAAGGCGGACTGCTAGACATTTGCCCCCATCATATAGGCAGTATTAAGAATTTCCTTTCCTTCAACATCCCCCTTGCGCCAGTTGCCGCCTCCGTAGAGCTTGCCTCTTATCTCGGCATTCTCAATGCAGTCGGTAAAACCTTCCAGGGCCTGCATGGTTCTTTCAATCATGGTGTCGTTGTCAGCGGCTGCCGTAATGAAATAAAATTCCCTGCCCCTCAGTTCAGGATAGACCGGCATCAGTCTGTCTATGAAGGTTTTCATCTGACCGCTCATACTGTAAAAATACACGGGAGTTGAAAGCACTATGACGTCGGCATCAAGCAGTTTGTCAACCAGGCGCTCCATATCATCCTTAATCACGCAGTGATGGGTTGATGAACACACTTCACATCCGCGACAGAACTCTATTTTGCAGTCACGCAGATAGATTTTTTCAGTACGATGCATGGCATCACGCGCACCTTTTAAAAAGCTTTCCACCATCATATCGGTGTTGCCGTTTTTTCTGGGACTGCTGACAATCGCCAAAACCTTTTTTCCCATATCCACCTCCTGCCGCACTTGTCGGTTTTATGCGGGAATAATTCAGAATTTCCGCCTGATTCTATGCCTTCTCGCAGAATACAGCCACATTTCTGGTCAGGGCATCATACACATCGTCATTAAAGCAGACGAAATACACTTCTATCTCATAATCAGAATTCTCAGACAGCCAGTCAAACACGGTTTCCACGGCTATGCGTGAAGCCCTGTCTATCGGATACCCGTAAACACCGCATGATATGGCACTGAACGCAATCGATTTCAGGTTATGCTCTCTGGCGATATCCATCGAGTTGCGGTAGCATCCTGAAAGCTTCACCGGATCGGAAGGTCTGTCGTGATATACGGGACCGACGGTATGAATGACGTATTTTGCCGGAAGTCTGTACCCGCGGGTGATTTTGGCCTCGCCGGTTTCACAGCCGCCCAGAGTTCTGCATTCAGCCAGCAGCTCAGGGCCTGCGGCACGATGAATTGCTCCGTCAACCCCGCCACCGCCTAACAGCGTTTTATTGGCGGCATTGACAATGGCATCCACGCTTAGTGTAGTTATATCCGCTTTAATCACCTTGATTTTATCGAAAATCATTACTGTTCCATCCGTTTGTTTCATAATCTGCGGGAATCAGGCAAAAACACTTTGATTCCTGTCTATATATTAATTTTACTATCGATAACAGATAACTTCTGTATCGCCTTCACATTTTTTTACCGTAGTTGGGAAGTCCGACACAATTCTTCTGAAACAAGGACAGTCCCTGTCATGATCATTGATAATCCCCGCGGCCTGCAGATACGCATATACGGTAACCGGCCCCAGATACTTCAGTCCCCTCTTTCTGAGATCCCTGCTGATATCTTCGGAAAGCGCGTTTGATGAAGGAATCCGACCTTCATCATGCCCATCGTATATGACTGTCACATTATCCGTATACCTCCAGATGTATTCTGAAAAGCTTCCGAATTCATCCGCTATTTTCTGAAAACATCTGGCATTATGAATTATCGCTTCAACCTTTCTGCGGGAACGGATCATGCCTTCGGTGTTCAGAATTCTTTCGATATCGGCTTCAGTATAGGCCGCCACCTTCACATAATCAAAATCGTCAAAACAGGCTCTGACAGTATCTCTTTTTCTGATGATGATTGACCAGCTGAGACCGCACTGCAGTGCTTCCAGCATCAGACATTCAAAATGCCTGCTGTCGTCATGCACGGGGATGCCCCATTCTTTATCATGGTATGCCTGATTTTCAGGGGAGGTGTTTTTCCAGTCACAGTAAGCCATATCTATCCTTCAGTGTATATCGGTATATCTGCCATTATGCCACATAATTGGGTTATACATGCATATATAATCAGCATGTATCGTAAACTTTATGCAATCTTGTCTGAACATTTTTCAGACAAAAAAACTCCGCGCCGGAAAAGACGCAGAGTTTTTCGTTAACAGTCATCGGAATTCCGGCATGTCCGGAACTCAGAATATCGGACTAGAGCAGTACACGTGCCTTTAAGGTACCGTCGATAGCCTTGAGCTCGTGAAGAACTTCTTCAGGCTTGTCGCTGTGGATTTCCATTACAACATAGCCGATTTCAGGGGTGGTCTGAAGGTACTGTGCTGCAACATTGATACCGCGGTCTGCAAACACCTGGTTAATCTTGTTGATTACGCCAGGATTGTTCTTGTGGATGTGAAGCAGGCGGCTTACGCTGTTACCCTGGGTTGGAAGAGAAACTTCAGGGAAGTTTACTGCAGTCAGGGTTGAACCGTTATCTGAGTATAATGCAAGCTTGTTGGCTACTTCGATACCGATGTTCTTCTGAGCTTCAAGGGTTGAAGCACCGATGTGCGGAGTAAGAATCACGTTATCGAACTTGGTTAATACGCAGTCAAACGGATCGCCGTTCTTTGCAGGTTCTACAGGATAAACGTCACATGCGGCACCTGCAACCTTGCCTGATTCAAGAGCATCAGCGAGAGCATTGATGTCAACTACGGTACCTCTTGAAGCATTCAGGAAGATAACGCCGTCCTTCATCTTGGCAAATGCGGCTGCATTGATCATGTTCTTGGTGGTTGGGCTTTCAGGAACATGCATGGTCACAACGTCTGCTCTTGCAAACAGTTCATCAATGGTTTCAACCTGATGAGCATTACCAAGGGCAAGCTTGTTTTCAATATCATAGAAAATAACATTAAGACCGAGGGCTTCGGCGATGATACCTACCTGAGTACCGATATGACCGTAGCCGATGATACCGATGGTCTTGCCGCGGGCTTCATAGCAGCCCTTTGCATTCTTGTCCCAGCCGCCGCGATGTAAAAGAGCGTTCTTGGCAGGAACGGTTCTGAACAGCTGAAGGTATTCACCGGTAACAAGCTCTGCAACCGAACGGGTATTGGAGTAAGGTGCGTTGAATACTGGAATACCGCGGTTTCTTGCGGCTTCAAGATCAACCTGGTTGGTACCGATACAGAAACAGCCTACAGCACAGAGCTTGTGGGCATGTTCAAAAATTTCATCGGTAAGGAAGGTACGAGAACGGATACCAAGGAAATGAACATCCTTGATCTTTTCAATCAGTTCTTCCTTGTCCAATGCCTTTTTGAGATACTCAACGTTGGTATAACCAGCTTTGTTAAAGGTCTCTACAGCACTTGGGTCCACGCCTTCAAGTAATAAAACCTTAATCTTATCCTTATCAAGAGAATAACGACTCATCTCTTCTCCTTATTTTTCCCTAATATTTCCGGCTACACGATAATAAAAATAAAACAGTCCCGCTGTAAAACAAGGGACTGTCTGCTAAATTCAAACTTACTTGTTTACAGCTCTGCGGCTCTTAACTGCGTTAGAAAGCATTTCAAGAACGAGTTCGGTATCTTCCCAGCCGATACAAGCGTCGGTGATACTCTGACCGTACTTGAGCTTGTCTGCACAGCCTTCAACCAGATCCTGTCTGCCTTCAACCAGATGACTTTCAATCATAACACCGAAGATGCCCTTCACGCCGGAAGCGATCTGCTGACTTACGTTTTCGGCAACTTCAACCTGCTTCTTGAACTGCTTTGAACTGTTTGCATGGCTGAAGTCAATCATTACTACAGGATCAAGACCGGCCTTGCTGAGATCTTCAACAGCCTTGTTTACATGTTCGGCTGAGTAGTTTGGTCCCTTGCTGCCGCCGCGGAGAATGATGTGACAGTCTTCGTTACCGAGGGTCTTCACGATGGCGCTGTGACCGAACTTGGTTACTGAAAGGAAGGTATGTTCTGAAGCAGCTGACTTGAGAGCATCCATTGCAATCTTAACAGTACCGTCGGTACCGTTCTTGAAGCCTACAGGAGCGGAAGTACCTGAAGCAAGTTCACGGTGAACCTGTGATTCAGTGGTTCTTGCGCCGATTGCAACCCATGAAATGAATTCATCAAGGTACTGCGGAGTAAGAACGTCAAGGTATTCGGTAGCGATAGGCATGCCCAGTTCATTGATATCAAGAAGAAGCTTGCGGCCAATCTTGAGACCTGCATTGATATCGTATGAATTATCCATGAACGGGTCATTGATTAAGCCCTTCCAGCCTACTGTTGTACGAGGCTTTTCAAAATAAACACGCATTACGACTTCAAGGGTGTCGGCATACTTTTCACGGAGCTTGAGCAGACGTGATGCATATTCCATGGCAGACTTGACATCGTGAATTGAGCACGGACCGGTGATGACAACCAGACGATCGTCCTTGCCCTTCATGATGTTGTGAATGTTTTCTCTGCCTTTGATTACGGTAGCGGCTGCGGTATCAGTTATAGGATACTTTTCGCTGAGAGCCACTGGAGGTAATAAATTGGTAATCTCTTTGATTCTTAAATCGTAAATTTTTTCGTTCATTTTTTTAGTCTTATAATTCTGTAAGGATCCTTTGATGTACCTGATTTCCGTCAATACGTCTTGAACGGACGGATAAAAAGGCGGTTACGGATCACAAAAACCGGGTAAAGCAAAAAACTTTGTCTCATTGTAAAGGTACATCCGACAATAGTCAAATCTTAAAATCCCCTGTTCGACTATTTATATTGACTGTTACCGATAACTTTTCAAAGAATGTGATCTGAAAACACATAACCGGTATGCGGTTCTGCAGAGAATTAAAGCATCCGGAGGCTTCAGTTCCGGTTTTCTGCTTTATTCTACGCCTTTTTCACTATGGGAAAATGAGAAAATTTCTATGATAAACCCCATAACTGTACGTATTTTAACCGTTTTCTGAAAATTTCAGCGTCCCTGTCAGAGTATCGTCTGCGTGCGGTACGCCAGCCTCATGAAAATCCTTATGATACGCAGCTGTAAAACTTTCTGAAAACGGCTTTCCTCCGATGTTTCGGCATTCTGAAACACAGACCGGGATGCATACTGTCTGATCCATGAGGACTTTTTGCGCACAATCTGTTCTTTTCAGGCGCCTATTTGAACTTTTTACCAACAAAGACAGATTATTTACAGTGCTTTTTCTGTATAATATAGGAATATCTTCATGAGAAGGGTTCGTTTCCTCCGGACACGCGTTCTGCGTGCGGAACAGGAAAACTTTTTCGGATTTACATAATAAGACAGTCTGATTTATGGCTAAAGAAACATTAGAAAACGTTAGTCTGATAGATACTTACAAAAAAATCTATCCATACATCAAACCTTATATCGCCGTAGCCCTGCTGGGTATTGCACTCACGGTTCCGGTAGGCGCGCTTGATGCCGTAATCGCCTACTTCCTGAAGCCTTTTATGGATGAAGTTCTGGTAAACAAGGAGGAAAACTTCACCTCCTACGTACCTTTCATCATTATTGCCTTCACTCTGGTTCAGGGAATCTTCATTTACCTTTCAGCCATTGTTAACGGATATGTCGGCAACAAAATCACCCTGAATCTCAGAAGAGACCTGTACAACAAGCTGATTTACATGGACAGCGCCTATTTCAAGGACAACAACTCCGGCAACATCATCTACAGATACTACAATGACGCCGAAATGGCCTCCAGCGGTCTGATTAACAACCTGAAACTCGGTCTTACCAGATTCTTCTCATCCGTATCCCTTATCGGTGTTCTTCTTTACAACTCATGGCAGCTCAGCATCATTGCCGTGGGCGTGCTCGTTGTTCTGTTCCTGCCTCTGAGAATAGTCCGCAAGACCATCAAGAAGATCATGAACAAGACGTATACCGAAAGCGCATCACTTCTGTCTCTTTATAACGAAACATCAAGTGGCGAGAACGTAATCAAGTGCTACAACCTTCAGAAGCGCATGAAGGACAATTTTGAAACCGGAGCCTCTCAGTTATTCAGTCTGGCCATGCGTCTTATCAGAAACACCAACTGGCTCTCACCTACAATGCATCTCGTGGCAGCCTGCGGTGTGGCCATTGTAATCGCCTTCGGCGGCAAGCTGATTATCAACAAGACCATCACCAGCGGTGAATTCGTTTCATTCATCGCCTCTCTCATCATGCTCTACACTCCGCTCAAGGCCATCGGCAACAACTTCATCGAACTGCAGAAATCAGCCATCGCCCTGGCCCGAATTTATGAGATTTTCTCATACAAGCCGGTTGAGGAAGTGGAAAACGCCATGAACAAGCCTGAACTCAAAGGCATCAGTGAATCCGTTGAATTCAGGAACGTTTCCTTCAGCTACAATTCTTCCAGAAAGGTGCTGAACAACGTAAGCCTGAAGGTCGGCAAGTCTCAGACCGTAGCCTTTGTAGGCAATTCAGGCGGCGGAAAGTCAACCATCTGTTCCCTGATACCGCGCCTTTATGAATGGCAGGAAGGCGACATCCTGATTGACGGCGTAAGCACCAGAAACTACGACATCAACTCCCTGCGTGAAAACATTTCTTATGTTTTCCAGGACAACTTCCTTTTTGATGACACCATCAGAAACAATATCATCATGGGCAAGTCAAACGCCACCGAGGAAGAAATCAGACAGGCCGTAAAGAATGCCTGCCTGGAAGATTTTATCGCCAATCTTCCTGAAGGTCTTGACACCAGAATCGGCGAACGTGGCACTCTGCTCTCAGGCGGCCAGAAACAGCGTATAGCCATCGCCAGAGCCTTTATCAAGAATGCGCCTATCGTTATTCTTGACGAAGCAACCAGCGCTCTGGACAACAAATCCGAAAAGGTGGTGCAGGAAGCTCTGGACAATCTGATGAAGGATCGTACCGTGTTTGTTATCGCCCATCGTCTTACCACCATCCAGAACGCCGACCAGATTATCGTGGTCAACGAAGGCAATATCGTGGAAAAAGGTACTCACGACGAGCTTCTCGCGCTCAACGGTTTCTACAGCGGTCTCTACAACACCAAGCTGCGTACTGCCGAAAACGAAGAAAACGGAAAGTAGCAACATACCGGCTGACGTCTTTATCGGTCTGACGCCGGCCGCATTGAATCACAGATACAAAAACCTGCCGCGGCAGGTTTTTTGATAAACGGCGGATAGTTTAGTTTTTTACATGATTTACAGGAATTTCAGATGAGAAGCATTGAACTCTTGGCTCCGGCAAAGGACCTTAAATGCGGCATGACCGCCATTCTGAGCGGCGCCGATGCCGTATATATAGGAGGCCCGTCATACGGCGCCCGCGTCAATGCCCCGAATACTCTTGAGGATATCCGGGAACTGTGTGACTTTGCCCACCAGTACGGCGCCAGAATTCACGTGGCATTAAACACCATTCTGAACAACCGCGAACTTGATGAAGCCAGGGAACTGGCATTTGAACTTTACGATGCCGGAGCCGACGCCCTGATTATTCAGGATCTCGGTCTCCTTAACGGCAGTCTGCCTCCGATTGAACTGCATGCCAGCACTCAGCAGGACAACAGCTCCCCCGACAAAATCAGATTTCTTGAAGACGCGGGGTTCTCTCAGGCCGTGCTTGCCAGAGAACTCAGTATTAAGGAAATCAGGGACATCAGAGCAGCCGCAAAAGACATAAAGCTTGAAGCCTTTGTACACGGAGCCCTGTGTGTGGGCATGAGCGGAAGGTGCTATCTCAGTGCCGCAGTGACCGGCAGAAGCGCCAACCGCGGTGAATGCGCCCAGCTGTGCCGTGTGGCCCAGTCCCTCTATGACGAAAACGGCAGGATTCTCGCAAGAGACAGATTTCTTCTGTCACTCAAGGATCTTAATCAGACTGCAAATCTGCGGGAACTGATTGATGCCGGCATATCATCCTTCAAGATCGAAGGTCGTCTGAAGGACGAGGGATATGTACGCAACATTACCGCCTGGTATCGTGAAAAACTGGATCTTATCATTGATGAACGTCCGGATCTCTGCCGCAGTTCATTCGGCAGAACCGAAACCTCATTCACTCCGAATCCCGCCAAGAGCTTCAACCGCGGTTTCACGGAATACAACACCCATGAGGGAAAGGATAATTATGCCAATTTCAACGCTCCCGGCTATGTGGGGGAAAAGATTGGCAGACTTACAGGCGTTACCGGTCACGTACTGCACTTTAATCTTTTCAAGGGAGTCACGCTGCATAACGGGGACTCTCTCAACTACTATAAGAGCGAGGCCGAGCTTGCAGGATTCAGAATCAGCAGGGTCATAAATGACACTCAGGCTGAAATATTTCAGGATCTGCCGTTCATCAGACCGGGAACCATGTTCTACCGCAGCAAGGATGCGGAATTTGAAGGTCAGCTTACCGACAGCTCATCAGTAAGAACACTGAAGCTAAGACTGGAATATTTTGAAACGGATACAGGTATCGGCCTGAAAGGTTCCGACGAGGTCACCGAAGGACATGAAATTACCGTAACCGCCGACCTGCCTGAATGCAATGAAGCCAGAGATCACCGGAAGCTTACCGACAACATCACCGGTAAAATCGGCCGTCTCGGAGGCACCTGCTATGAGCTTGAGAATCTCGGACTGAATCTTACACATCACTGGTTCGTGCCTCAGAGCATGCTGAATGATCTCCGCCGTTCCTTTATCGAAAAGCTCAGAATCACCAAAAACGCCCTGATGAAAAAAGTGACCGTTCATGAACCGGAAAAACTGAAGGACGTTCGTATAGCCGAATCCGAAATGAATCTGGGATTCAGGGCGAATATTTTCAATGACAGAGCCAATGAATTCTATCTGACTCACGGAGTCCAGAACACTGTTCCGGCCTACGAAAAGGATCAGGGGGATACACCGAGGGAAGTACTTGTATCCAAGCACTGTCTCCACTACTGTTTCGGTCTCTGTCCTTTAAGACACGGGGCTCCGAAGCAGGATCTCTACCTGAAAATCGGCAAAACCTTCTTTAAAGTCAGCAACAGATGTGCAAAATGCAGAATGGTGCTGGAAGGACCGGTGGCAAAACCTGACTGCATCAGAGACTAGCATCATGAGGGACTGCATAACGCGGTCCCACACAGCATTCCGGCAGCCGTGAAACCAGGGCTGTTATACGGTTATTTCGACCATCAGATTCTCAACTGCGACCACACAGGATTCGTAATAACCGTCACCGGTGGTTCTCGGACCTGAGGATACGGTGTAACCGTCGTTTTTCAGTCTTTCGGTAAGTTCATCCACCGCGGCGGCAGAACCGACACTGAAAGCAAGATGAGCGTAACCTGTCCTGTACGGATTCGGCTGTTCGGTCTTCACCTCAGGTCTTGTCATAATCTCAAGTCTTGCCCCGTCGGTAAATGACAGAAAATATGATCTGAAATCAGTGGTCCGGTTGTGATACTGAACTCCTGCCGTGGCCTCAAAATATCTGCAGAAAAATTCTCTGGTCTTCTCAAGATCCTGTACATATACGGCCGCATGCTCAATTCTCATATTCATTTCTCCGTAATAATTTCTGAATCCGATTAAACACATTCGGATCTGTACCTGATACAGAATAAAACCTTTTTCCATATCTTCTTCATATTAAAGCATTGTACAGGAATGAGCAACGGCTCACGCAACTGCAGAAAAACCGTTATTACCCGTGTCCGTAATTACAAAAAACCCGTATTCACAACATTTTTTTTGAATCACCAAAGATACAATGAGAAAAATGATGATTATTTTTACGGCAGGAACCGTTTCATTCAGTACATCATGCACCGGTCTGCCTCTCCCGGTCAGAAATTCCGGAAGGAGTACCCCATGTCTTCTCAGTTTTTCAATCTTGATAAAAGATTCGGTCTTACGGCCAATAAGACGAATGTCAGAACGGAGCTGCTTGCAGGTCTGTCCACATTTCTGACCATGGGATACATAGTGGCCCTCAACCCAAACATTCTTACCGGCTTCCAGACAGGAACTCCTCTGTGGAACGCCATATTCATCTCCACCTGCCTGTGTTCCGCCCTGGGCACGTTCTGCATGGCTCTGATGGCCAACAAACCGTTCGCCATGGCTCCCGGCATGGGGATGAACACCTTTTTTGCCACCATTGTCGGCAACATAGCCGTTGCCACCTCAGTTCCCTATGAAACGGCTTATCACGCCGGCATCATAATCATTCTCTTTGAAGGTCTGATTTTCCTGATTATGGGGCTGCTCAATCTGAGACACCGCATAGCCGACAACATTCCCGACTGCATAAAAATAGCCATCAGCCCCGCCATCGGCATGATGCTGATATACATAGGTTTCGGCAGCAATGTAAGCATCTATGCCGAAGGCAACAACTATACCGAACCGTTCTACATCATGAAGGACTTCTTCGGGGCCATGACCCCGACCTTTCTGAAAACCAGTATGGGAAAAGAATACTCCCAGATGATAGTTTCGGTCGTCACCATATTCCTGGGACTTTTTGTAATACTGCATTTTCATAAAAAGAGAAGTGCAGCCTCTGTTATTTTCGGAATAATCTCATCATCCGTGTTCTACTGGCTGGCTGATTACTTTATTCTGGGGAACAATCCTTTCAGGGCCGCTCACAGCATGAGCTTCATTCCCGATTTCGGAAATCTCTATGAACAGACACTTCTTAACTTCGATTTCCATACCTTTTTCAATATCGGAGCCTACACCATTGTCATGGTTCTGATAACCTTCTGCATCATTGATATGTTCGGTACCATCGGCAGTCTTGTCGGTATGGCCGCCAATGCAGGTTTTCTGGATAAAAACGGCAAGCTTCCGAAAATCAAGGAAGCACTGATGTCTGATGCCATCGGTACGGTAACGGGAGCCTGCACGGGCAGTTCAACAGTGGTTACCTTTGCCGAATCCGCCTCAGGCATCCAGGTCGGCGGTAAAACTGGACTCACCTCATTCACCACAGCCACCCTTCTGGCATCCTGCATATTCATTGCCCCGCTGGTATCGGTAATTCCTCCGGCCGCAACCTCCACGGCTCTTATCTACATCGGTCTCGTGATGATGCAGGGACTTGCCAATATCGACTTCAGGGACATTGAACAGGTAACTCCGGTATTTATCATGATTCTCGCCATTGCGATATCGGGTTCCGTGGGTAACGGCATAGGTCTGGCATTAATCTGCTACACCGTAATTAAAATGATGTCTTTCAAGTTCAGGGAGGTTACTCCCCTTACCTATGTTGTTTCCGGGATTTTCATGATTAAATTCTTTGTGGCCGTATAATCCTGACGGAACAGGAATGTTACAGGTTGCCGGAAGGCTTAAGGAAATCACGGAAGTAAATCAGCCGTTCCGGTCTGAACGTTTCATACCGAAATTTTTCTGAAAGCAGAACCGGAAATCAGTGATTCAAATAAGATACAAAAACACCGGAATACAATAACAGAAAAGCCTGTTCTGAAATTTATCAAGGGGTTTTAAAAGGATTTAAAAGACAGGTTTAAGAACCTTTAGAATGGCGGACAGACTGAGATTCGAACTCAGGAACGCTTTCGCGTCGCCGGTTTTCAAGACCGGTGCATTCAACCGCTCTGCCATCTGTCCGCTGTGTATGTGTTGTATTATATAGATTTTTAAAAGCTTGTAAACACCTAATTTGAAAAAAATTCCAATATTTTGTTCGAATGAATATTTTGTAAACAAAAATGCATTGAACGCCTAAAAAACGCTCTATCTGTTCAGATAAACCTGAATATCATATCACCTGATACTTGCCACAGAGTCTATCCTTACTGAAAAACCGGATTGACATAACCGGATATTTTCGAAAGAGCCTTATTAATTATCTTCATAATCAGGAACTAAAACAGCACTATCGGGAAATCATCCATGCTGTCACAGCCTCCACAGAAAAAATTAATGCCGAAGCGATAATCATTCCGAAAAAACTTTAGACTGTTTCGTTTTCAGGTTCCAGACATTCCACAATCCATTTTGCGACCAGGACATTACTCATCTGTACGGTATGAACTTTAATAACCGTCAAAACCATGAAGATGATTCCGTCCGTTCACCGCACAGAAATAAGAACATTCAAATGCGCAGCCATTTACCGAAAAAATGAAAGGAGCGTAATATAGTCACCGGAGAATACAGAAACTCCATGCAGGGCATCATTTCAAAATCAGACAATTAAATAAAATAAAGAAACACAAAAGCACTAAAACATACTTAAGGATTCGGAAACTTCAGGGATTTAAATGATTTCGCAGTATCTGCGAGGGAGAATGTTTAGAATGGCGGACAGACTGAGATTCGAACTCAGGAACGCTTTCGCGTCGCCGGTTTTCAAGACCGGTGCATTCAACCGCTCTGCCATCTGTCCGCTGTGTATGTGTGTATTATATGGTTTCAAAAAAACTTGTAAAGTAAAAAATGCTATTTTTTTGTAAAAAGCATTCTGTTTGCCTACTAATCATACAAAAACAGCATAAATGCCTTATTTTTAAGCAGTTTTATAATATTTTATTTTTCTGTAAGCTTTCTGAAAATCAGTATTTTTCTGCCACAGAAGAACAACAAAAGACAAAAAACAATTAAAATCCACGGAATGCTCTGGTATGATGACCGTTACCATCTGTTACGAAACATTTCCGTTATTTTAATCATGAACCGGATATGTATCCTAAGTCCCAAAAAAAGAAACTGCCCCAGAAGCAGTTTCTTTGAATTTACAAATCTTTCCGGAAGCGCCGTTATTTCACGCCCCTGAGACTTTTTTCAGGAGCTCCGGTTTTCGGTGCGGATTCAGGAGCCGTGCTTTCAGGAGTATCATCCTTTTCCACGCTGTCCTTCCAGCTTCCCTTCATACTGCCTGAAGCGGGAGCCTCCATTGCTTCAACCGTAAAATTAACCACGGCATCATAATTTGAACGCACTGCTGAACCTGTATTCCTGTATTTTACGGCATTGTTTGTATCTATACCAAGTGAGCCTGCTTCAGATACGGCATCAATGTTCGCACCGAGAAACATGAACTTCCAGCCTTTCTTCTGCATGTCTTCAATAATGTTCTTTACGGTGGACTTCTTGTATTCCTTACTGCTGTTTTCCTGACCGTCGGTAATAATGACCACTACCACCTGAGTATCCTTGCCCTCCTTTACGTCAGGCACCTCAGAAAGTCTGGTAATACTCTGACCGAGAGCATCAAGCAGAGCTGTGGTACCTGATGCAGTGTAGTCATCTCCGGTAAGTTCCCTGACGGTGTTTATATCCTGTCTGTCGTGGAGAACCTTTGATTTGTCGTTAAAAAGTACGGTGGTAACGCGTACCGGAAGCTTCATGTCACGATACTTCTGTATCATGGAATTGAAACCGCCGATGGTATCATTAGTCATGTCATACATTGATCCGCTCTTGTCAAGAACCATCAGCACTTCAGCCCTTGATGCGGTAATTTTTTCAACCTTACCATCATTGCCCTCAGGTGCGGGAGCAGGCGCGACATCAGCAAAAGCGGAAGCCCCGCAAAGTCCCATGCCGAGTCCAAGTGCCAGCAGAAAATGTTTTACTGTCTTCATGATATAAGATTCCTCCATTGTCAGGAAAATACCGAATAAGCACTTATTTAAATCTTAACAGAACGCTCATGTTACCTGTACTAAACATCTCCGTTACTTATCGTAAATGATGAAACGGTCATATTTTGCACGGCTGTTTTCTGTACAGAAATAAGACAGTTCAATATTCCGGTCGTTCAATAAAATTTTCAAATATTTTAAACGGCACACAGGACGTTCCTGAGAACATCAAAAATAAAGCTTTAATCTTGTAAAATTCCCCTTCTTAATCTATGATGAAGTTCTTTTAATTCACGACATCACAAGTAAGATTTTTCTTTCAGACAGGACATCCGGTTCAGATTGCCGAAAACACAGAAACAGCCTGCCACATTAAAAAGGAAATCATAACGGAGAAGAATAATGCAGAATAATGTTCCCGTAATAGCGGTTGACGGTCCGGGAGGGGCCGGCAAGGGAGAACTGTGCCTCAGACTGAGCAAGAAATACGGTTTTGCCATTCTTGATTCTGGAGCCATTTACAGAGTTTTAGCCTATGCGGCCCTTAAGAAGGGGCTCGCTCTTGATGCTGAAGAAGAACTCAGTGCTCTGGCATCAGGTCTCAACCTTTCATTCAAAGAAGTGAACAATGCTGTTGCCGTTATCCTTGACGGCGAAGACGTATCATCATTTATCAGAACCGAAGAAACCGGAGGAGCCGCTTCAAAGGTTGCAGTACTGCCTAAGGTTCGCGCAGCCCTGCTTCAGAGACAGCGTGATTTTGCCGTTAATCCGGGACTTATCGCCGACGGCAGGGATATGGGGACCGTCGTATTCCCTGACGCCTCAGCCAAAATCTTCCTTGATGCCAGTGCTGAAGAAAGAGCCCGCCGTCGCGTAGCTCAGCTGGAATCACGCGGAGTTGCTGCCGATTACGACAAAATCCTTAAGGAAATTGCCGACCGCGACTACAGAGACCGCAACAGAGCCACTGCCCCGCTTAAGCCTGCCGATGATGCTCTGGTACTTGATTCAACCACCCTGTCAATTCAGGAAGTTGTCGATACTGCGGTTAAATTCATCGAAACCAAGCTTGGAAGATAAATCCGGCTTCGCAGTTTCATGATCTCATGAAAGAATCTCCGGCCATGCAGCTAAACATAAAAAGGCCGGTTTTTTATTACTGATTATCTATGCCGGGATTCCGGAGACAGGAGCTCAAATAATGGAAGTTAACGGAAAAATTATTGAAACCGATGATAACGGTTATCTTAAGAATTTTTCAGACTGGGATATGGATGTTGCACGCCACATAGCTGAAGCTGAAGGTCTTGAACTCAACGAGGAAAGGACTGAAGTGATTCTTTTTGTAAGAGCTTTCTACGAAAAATACAATACATCCCCTGCCATCAGAGCTCTGGTCAAGGCAATGGAAAAGGAATTCGGCCCGGAAAAAGGATCAAGCCGTTATCTGTACAGGCTTTTTCCTGACGGACCGGCTCTGATTGCCACCAAAATTGCAGGACTGCCGCGTCCGGTAAAATGCATTTGATTGATATTAAAATTTCAAAACTGAAAGTGGAAAAGACATGTGTCAGGCATGTCTTTTTCCACTTTCAGGCCTTACCGTAATTCGAACTGCCGCAATCCGTGATGAGCTACATCAACAATATCTGATATTTATCAGTTTCAACTTATCGTCCTGTAATCACCGTGCAAATCATCGCTGCAGAAACATCTGCACTGATGTTTTAGTCTGTATGCTGATGCATTCGGTTCTCAATTTCATCAGAGGTCTGGAACGAGCTTTGCCTTTGAAGTATTTTCTTCAAAAATTATTTTTATAAAACAGATTTTATCAACATGGTAACTGCTGTCTGCAATTAATTCGTGGAATAATTCCGCTACGATACCTATAAACTTCAGCATCACGTTCCTACTCTGAATCGACTGTTCACGTCTGTAAAAGTACTTTCCATGGTTCGCTGTTCATAAAATGATTGAAGCACAGAAAGGCGCTGTCATCGTTATTATCCCACGACACAGTTTATTTCAGCAGACAAAAAAAAGAAGAACCTCCAAAGAGGTTCTTCTTTTCAAAATTACTGCTTACTGAACAGCGTCTCTAAGGAATTATTCCTTAATAAACTCAAAACTGATTGCTTCTTGAGTCTGTGGAGCCTTCTTGATAAAGAGTATATAGGCAATCACCAGCAGCAAAGCAATCGCAACACCTGTCCATAAGGTAAACGGTTCACCTATGCACAGCAGTCCGAACTGGTATACCGCAAGAGCGACGCCATAGCTTAAACCGATCTGGTAGGCAATTGCAAGCCAGAAGAGCTTCTGACTGCCTATTTCCTTCTTAAGTACACCTACTGCGGCAACACACGGAATGGTAAACAGGTTGAATATTACGAAAGCCAGAGCTCCAAGCAGTCCCTTTGTACCGAGTTCATCAATATGAAACATATTGTTTCTGATGGCGGTATAGAAGGCATTCTGCTGTTCTTCATTTTCAGCAACATCTTCTGATGAAGCATCATCTTCAAGTTCCTCAGGTTCATCAACCCCGACAAACACGGCCATGGTACTTATAATGGATTCCTTGGCGATAAGACCGGTTATAACTGATACAGAGGCTCTGTAGTCATCAAATCCCAAAGGAGCAAACACTCCAGATACCGGTTTAACGATATCGGCAACCAGACTTGATTCGGTATCTGAATCGTCCAGCATGACAAACTTGTTATCGTTGCCGTCATAACCGATATGAGAAATCAGCCACAGAACTGTCACGCAAGGGAATATTACCCTGCCCGCCTTCAGCACATATCCCTTCACACGCTGCCAGATGGAGAGAAGTATTACTCTCAGCATCGGAATATGATATGAAGGAAGTTCCAGCATCAGAGAGGAGGCTGAATGTCTGAACTGACCGAACTTGCTCAGGATAAAGGCTGACAGTATAACCATAAACACAGCTGACAGATACATTACCGGAGCAAAGAGTCTTACCTCTGAACCGAAAAGATTGAACACCAGCGTGTCATTGAATACGGCACCGGCCATGGTAATGATAACCGGAAGCTTGGCGCTGCAAGGAATCATTGTAGTGGTCAGCAGAGTTATTCTTCTTTCACTTTCAGATCCGAGTGTTCTTGCGGTCATCAGAGCCGGAACACCGCAGCCAGAACCGATAAGATATGGAATAAAGGCACGTCCGCTCATACCGAACAGATTGAATATTCTGTCGAGAATAAACGCCGCCCTAGTCATGTAGCCGCATTCCTCGAGAACAGATAAGAGAAAGAAAAGGATAATCATCTGCGGTACAAAACCAAGGACGGCACCCACGCCACCGACGACACCGTCACTGACGAGAGAGGTGAGCCATTCAGAAGCACCTCGAGAACTCAGCAAATCCCTTACAAAAGGAATCACCTGATCACCGAACAGTGAATCATTGGCCCAGTCTGTCGCAATACTTCCAAGCCAGCTTACGGAAATATAGTAAACAGCACACATAATCAGAATAAAAATAGGGAAAGCCAGGAATCTGTCCAGAACAATATTGTCTACGGCCTCGGTAAGGGTTCTTTTCTTCTTTTTGGAAGTTTCCGCTTTTCCGCCTGAAACACATTCACTGATAATCGTATCAATATAGGCGTATCTGTCTGCGGCAAAGGCATGATAAACGGAATCGTATCCGCTGGCGATGGCATTTCTTGCCTGTTCAACGGCGGCGCACCATTCAGGCACTTTGTTGAGAGCTTCAGGATAGGTATCACCTATAACGGCACTCTTTGCAAAAAAGAGACTGTGTCCCTTGTAAAGATTCGGAGTAACGTCAACTACCTTGCGAAGCTCTGAAACGATTCTGTCAGATCCGAGGTATTCAGGTTCCTCAAGTCCCCACTTCACATTACGCATACAGTCTTCAAGAGCATCAATGCCTTCACCGGTGGCGGCACTGACGGTCAGAATTTCTGCATCCAGGAATTTTGAGAGTTTATCGAGGTCAATTGACATATTGCGTTTTTTGACCTCATCCCACATGTTCAGGACGATCATCATAGGTACACCGAGCATCTTCAGCTCAAGGGTGAGATAAAGACTTCTTTCCAGAGATGTGGCGTCAATGACGTTGATGATAAGTTCGGCATCATTATCCAGCAGTTCAAGACTTGCAACAAGTTCATCTGTTGAGGCGCTGCTTAATGAATATATGCCGGGAAGATCTATAAGCTGAATGTCGTCACCGTATGAACCGACGTGACGGGTTACGGTTACACCAGGATAATTACCTGTACGGACATGCAGATTACAGAGACGGTTGAACAGAGTACTTTTACCGCAGTTAGGGTTACCTGCAAGCATGATATGTCTCAGGTCGGCCTTCTTTTCCTGAGTCTTTGGCGAAATACTTCCGGAAACTCTGTCTGAACCGGTAGCACAGCATCCACGAAATTCTTTCATTTATATTGTCTCCACTTCAACCTTTCGGGCATCATCAATACCTACAATTATTTCATAACCTCTAACGGCAATTGCCATTGGAGAGCCGAGCGGAGCACAGTGTGTTACGGTAAACTCGGTTCCGGGGATAAAACCCATTTCACAGAGACGGCGGTTGTATGTTCCCTCTGAATGCAGTTTGATTATCCTGCCTCTCTGACCTACCTTCATATCTTTAAGTATCATTTTTTTCTCTTATAGCCGACAGCGGTTCGCAGCATTCCTTCGGACAAAAGGCTGAACTTTTGTTTTCTGCGGCTCAATCGCAGACATATTCATCCCCTGCCCGACATCAGCACATTCGTACCACTGTCCTTTAATAACGTTCAACAGCTTCATTAACCTATGATTACATTGTTTTCCGGAATATCAGTCTGTGATTCCGGACCTGTTTGAGCAGTCAGACATCACTCTGTTTTCCAATGCAGTCACATGTCTATTATTATCCGGAGGTTCTTGTTTGCCTCCTTAATCATCAAATTATGTTAGCATTACCTAACAAATTTTGTTACGCTATGCTAACACAACACATATTCGTTAGCAATACCTAACACAAATTTTTTTCAAAAAAAAATTAGCAATACCAAAAAGTCTGCTCAAATTTTCGGTCACAAAAGATACGGAATGACTATAAAGCGTGCAAAACACACATTTTTCAGACAATCAGCTGAAGTTTTTTACTTTTTTTCTTGCAATCATGAAAAAAAAAGATAAAATTACTCGTGCTTTGGTGAGGTGTCCGAGTGGCTGAAGGAGCACGCCTGGAAAGCGTGTATACGTTCATAGCGTATCAAGGGTTCAAATCCCTTCCTCACCGCCATTAGATTTCAGATCTTCTTTTAAATCCCTTGATTTCATATTATTTATCAGAAAACAATCTTTGCAGGTATACCCTGAATAATGTGTTTCTTCTGTCATTTTTACCTTAATAACACGATTATCAGACATTTTTGATTAAATATTTTTTTCAACCGCAAAAATACCGAAAAACAGTGGAGATTAGGATTTGTGAAAAGCCTTTGTTTTTAAAGTTTTTTCGGTTGCGTGAATATTTTTTATATGGTAACTTAAAAATATCAGAACAGAGGTTAGGGAAAAAGAACCTGCCTCATCTCCGTTCTCTAAGATTCCGGGAGCGTACTGCTGCATAGCCCACCACTCGTCAGGAAGATTGAAACACAGGAGGCTACAGTGGGATGTTTATTTGATTTTTTGATAATTATTCTTATCCTGTTCATTATATCGTGATAATTGCGGGAGCCTCATCACGACTGAATTTACCAATAAATTGAATTAAACTTTCTTTTTGTGCAGAAAAAGAGCACTCCACCGTAATTACCTGCAGAATCACAGGAATGTCTGTTCTTTCCGGATTATGTCAGTTATCGGCTGACAGAAAACACCTCTCCAATAATATCCATTAGTCCGTAAGATATTTAAGGAAATTGGAACACTACTCTTCTGTTTTTTCCGTCAGAACCTGATATATGGCATCTAGAGCTTTATTGATTTTATCAGTAGTCAGATTGGAGTAATTTACCAGAAACAGATGCAGATCCCTGGTTACACCTTCACAGAAATATTCAGACAGGGCATTTATATTTATCCCCTTCCGATTGAGTCTCTGCTTCATTTCTCTGTCTCCAAGCTGCGTACGGATTCTCAGCAGAAAATGCAGACCGCTGTCATTTTCAATAATTTCACAGCTTTCTGATACAGGATGTTTTCTGATGCAGGATACGACATCACGATGAACTCTGGAGTACAGAAGTCTCATTCTGTTTATATGCTTTTCAAAAAACTGCCCGCTGATAAAACCGGCAAGAGCGTACTGTTCAAAGTTCGATACGGTACAGGAATAGAATGAAAGGTTTCTGTAAAAAAGATTAGCCAGTTTTTTCGGAAGAATCATGTAGCTGATACGTATGGTCGATGCCAGTGTTTTGGAAAAAGTGTTTATATAGATAACCTTCTCGCAGCCGTCCAGACTGATTAGAGGAGGTATCGGTCTGCCGTTGATTCTGAATTCGCTGTCATAATCATCCTCGATGATGTAACGTTCCGCCTTTTCATTTGCCCAGGAAAGCAGTTCATATCTTCTGCTTACAGGCATGGTCACGCCTGTCGGAAAATGATGTGTCGGGCTTACATGAACAATGTCCGCCCCGCTTTTACGCAGTTCATCTATTATAAGTCCCTCCTTGTCCATTCCAGCATGACAGCAGGAAACACCGTTATTGGTATAAATCTTTTCAGACTTGTTGTAGCCGGGGTTTTCCAGACAGATTTTCTTATTTCTGCACATAAGCTGAATCAGCAGAGTGTACAGATACTCGGTACCGGCACCCACGATAATCTGATTCGGATCCACCAGCATGCCTCTGAATGATTTCAGGTATTCGGATATGGCGGCACGAAGTTCCGGCACCCCGCCGGTAAGAGAAGGTTTCATCAGCACATCGTACTTATGTGTGATCACCTCCCGCATTACCCTGCTCCATACGGAAAAAGGGAAATTATCAGGATTGGTACTGTTATCAGACAGATCAACCTCCGTATGTTCCCGGTCTTTGTTCCGGGGAAGCTCTATATCAAGACACACGGAACCTTTTTTCGGGCTGGAGGGTATCATGGAAATATCGGCAACAAAGTACCCTTTTCTGGGAAGAGCATAGACAAAGCCTTCACTCATCAGCTGTTCGTAGGCATTTTCAATGGTAATTGTACTGATGCCGTTGTTCTTGGCAAAAGTCCTTTTTGACGGAAGTTTAGTCCCCGCCGGAAGAGTTCCGTTCTGAATGTCCTCCTTGATACGCGTATACACGTATTCGTATAAAGGAACATCTATATCGGTATAATCGTAAGTAAGCATAACCTATCCAAACGCTGATGATCTTAAACTGGTCATATGTTTTTCAGAACAGACTGACCATATGAAGTAAGTCTTAAATTCTTTTTTATTATATCCGCATCACATATTCTACCATTGCCGGCATCAGTATCCTACTGATTTTGTAGGTTTTACCTGAATCTCGGCATCCTCATGTGACGCATTCTTAAAAACTGATGTATTTTACAGCAAACTGGCATCTAAAATTTAATTAATTTGAACATTTTAATAATACCACCTCACCTGTACCATTTAAAGCACTTGATAACTAAGAGGTACATAAACATGAGTGAAGTAAACAACAGCAGAAAAGATGATTTCAACAACCGTTACGGTCTTAACAAAGGTCTTGCACAGATGCTCAAGGGTGGCGTTATTATGGACGTTACCACTCCGGAACAGGCCAGAATAGCAGAAGCCGCAGGTGCGTGTGCGGTTATGGCTCTTGAAAGAATTCCTGCAGACATCAGAGCCGCAGGCGGTGTTTCAAGAATGAGTGATCCTAAGATGATTAAGGGTATTCAGGAAGCCGTAAGCATTCCTGTTATGGCAAAGTGCCGTATCGGTCATTTTGTTGAAGCACGTATTCTTGAAGCCATTGAAATCGACTATATTGACGAATCAGAAGTTCTTACTCCTGCTGATGACGTATACCATATCAACAAGAGAGATTTCAGTGTTCCTTTCGTGTGCGGTGCAAGAGACCTCGGCGAAGCTCTCCGTCGTATCAACGAAGGCGCTTCAATGATCAGAACCAAGGGTGAACCAGGCACCGGTGACGTGGTTCAGGCAGTAAGACACATCCGCAAGATGAATTCAGAAATCCGCAGAATCAGTTCCTTAAACAGCGACGAACTTTACGAAGCGGCCAAGCAGCTTCAGGTTCCTTACGAACTGGTTGAATATGTTCATGACAACAGGAAGCTTCCTGTAGTTAACTTTGCAGCCGGCGGCGTGGCAACTCCTGCCGATGCGGCCCTCATGATGCAGCTCGGTGCTGAAGGCGTGTTCGTAGGTTCAGGTATCTTCAAGTCAGGAGATCCCGCAAAGAGAGCAAGAGCCATCGTTCAGGCCGTAACCAACTACAATGATTCAAAGCTTATTGCCGAACTTTCAGAAGATCTCGGTGAAGCCATGGTTGGCATCAACGCTTCCGAAATCAAGCTCATCATGGAAGAAAGAGGTAAGTAACATGAAAATCGGGGTACTCGCACTTCAGGGCGCCTTTTATGAGCACAGAAAAATGATTGAGCAGCTGGGAGCGGAGTGTATTGAAATCAGACAGTTGAGCGATCTCACCTCAAACAGGTTTGACGGTCTCATGCTTCCAGGCGGCGAAAGCACTGTTCAGGGAAAGCTGCTTGCTGAACTCGGAATTACCGAACCTCTTAGAAATCTGATTAATGCCGGTACCCCGGTACTGGCCACCTGTGCCGGACTTATTCTTCTGGCAGAGGAAATCGAGGGAGGCGAAAAACCATATCTTGGAACCCTGCCTGTAGCCGTTAAAAGAAACGCATTCGGCAGACAGCTCGGCAGCTTTGAATACACCGGCAGCGTTGGAGATCTGAAGGATTTCAAAATGACCTTTATCAGAGCTCCTATAATTACCGCCGGCCACAGCGACGAGGTTCAGACCACAGCCGTGTTTGAAGACAAAATCGTAGCTGTGAAATACAGAAATCAGATTGGTCTGGCATTTCATCCTGAACTTGATCAGGACACCAGAATACATGAAGAATTTCTGGAGCTGTGCAAAAGCTTCAGTCTGAATAAATAACAGGCTTTGGGGTCTATCGGGGTAGCCTGAAATAAATCACACACCTGTATAGTAAGGTGAACAACAGCCCCCTTTCTGACAATAAAAAACTGCACGAACACCGTTCGGTTCATTACTGAACGGTGTTTCGCTTCATTAAATCATTACTGTAGGGATATAACGGAACAATCAGGGAACACATCATTTTCATGACGAAAAACAGTATTCCCCCATGTATGGAACCGGAAGTGACTATTTGTTGGCAGCCAGGGAAAAATCCAGCTGTTCAAGATCTATTCTGTCTTCCAGAGAGTCATCAACAATAATCATGTTCTTTTCACAGAACTGTTCGAAAAACTCGTCAATACGGGTACCGCCTACCGCATGCTTAAGTACGGAACGCAGATCCTCATAGCTTTCTATGGCCACAAAATGCTCTCCGTTGCTGGTTTTAATGAAGAAATCTCCTTCACTTACCAGAACACTGGCCTGCTCGGCACTGAGATCAAGATAATTTTCCTCACACCTCAGACAGCCGATGGCGCTGTACAGACATTCAAGCACTTCGTCCCTGCTGTAGATCTCATTCCCGGTTCTGCTTTTGTAAAACATTGACCAGGCCTGAATTCTGCATACGGGAATTCCCTTAAGCGTTTTTACGTTCTGTACTCTTTCTGAAACGGCAACCTTGCGTCCACGAATATCAACGATATTTTCTTCAAACTCACCTGCAGCTGTTTCACCAGTGTAAAGATCTTCTGTTTCGTTCATAGGAATAACTCCTTATCAGTACGTTTCCTGAAAATTATTTTCCTGAAACATATGAATTAAAGGAAGAACCTACTTTAACTATAGCATTAAACCGGCTATTTTTGTCAAATAAGCCCATAATACAGGCTGTTTTTTGACCGTTTTCAAATAAATAAAAAAAATATCCTAGCAAATGAGTCTGAATATAAATTAATTCAGAACCGATAATTTAATATTTTTATACCGCCAGTGCAGAAAAAATCTGAATCAAATCAGCCGTAAAAGAACTTTCAGGACAGATGATGACACGGAAAACTTAATTTTATCTGACACTGGCAAGCCAGCTGAACAGTCCCAGAATATCTGCAGGAATGAGAACCATAAGCCATATGCTGAGTGCGGTACACAGCATAAACAGAACACGATCCGCAAATCCGTCATCCTCAGCCAGTCTCAGACAGTATTTACAGAAGGAAAAAGGATAAAAGAAATAAATATCGTAGCTGTTGAGAAAATCCAGAAATATATGAGTCAGAAAAGCTATTTCAAAAAAAGGCAGTGCCCGGGGTTCAATAAGAAAGACACAGAATGACAGAGAAATCATTCCGAAAAAGGAATGCATGAAAGCCCTGTGCTTTATATTCATCCCGAGAGCACAGATAAGCACGAAGCCTATGCTTCCGCGAACAACATCAGAAAGATGTTCGTTTCCGGTTATGGTCCGGTAAAGATCAAGGTTATACTCACCGTCTATGACCACAAAGGCAATTACCGCCAGAAATACCAGAGCTATAAGCAGAGTCGCCCTGCCGTGAGGCCTGGAAAGTCTGGAATCAATGTCGGACACGGTTCCCCCGATGACAGAGGCGATAATGCCTGTCACAAAGGTCTGCCAGTCTCCGGGATGAACCAGCAGCAGGGAAGCTGACAGCCCTGCCACCAGATGTGTTCTGCCTTTCATGTTATTCAGCGACAATTAAAATCAAAAATAAAAAATATATCTGTTAATTTTCAGAAAATACTATCACAAATACTAATTAATACAAGCAATATAATCGATATTTTCTCCTTTTTTGTCCGAATGCTCAAGTAATATGCAAGACTGTCCTTCCTTCAGTTTCTTCAGGATGTTTATCCGGGCATCAACCTGATTCGGCTTATGTTTCTGCCTCCATATATAGTTCTCTTCAGGGCATCGCAATCAAGTGGAGATGACGAATCAAATATGTGATTTTATTAAAAACTCCAGCAAGTGAGTTTTACAAGATATCAGTTTAAGAAAGAATTATGCGGAACATTCGCAGCAACGGTCTTGAATCTTTGACAATAAATTACGATTTTACCTCATGCACCTCCAGGTATTATACCAATCCATTCTATAAAACCGAAAGAGAATCAGCCCGTTATATCAGACGACTGGATTTTGAAATAATCTTAACAGACAAGGTACACTCTCTTGAATGTGCCTTTAGCGGAATGCCAAAACTTGAATACGTAAATCTAAAAGATACTTCGCGTATCGAAAGCATGAAAGAAATATTCAGTGAATTCAACCAGTCAATCAACCGCAGGGACACGACCAGCGTAACCGACATGAGTGAAATGTTTTGTGATGCAGATTCCTTCAATCAGCCGACTAATACCTGGAAAATCACCGGACTCAGGTCAAAATACGACAGTTTCTGTAACGCCAGAGCTTTCAGCCCCCTGCAGACATTGAATTGTTCAGCTGAAATCCTACATGATTCATCTGAAATTTTCGGTTTAATCAGACGGCAGAACAACCTGCCGTTTCCTGTACACGCAGTGTCCATCATCCTTCTTTTCGCCGCTCAGTCTGCAAATATTAATATTTTTTAAATTTCCGGTTGACAGTCGCCGACTTAAATGCAACAATAATTCATACATAACCGATATGATTTAAGATAATTAAAAAAACAGCTAAACAATAAACACCGGCCTGATACTTAATATAACAATAAACTGCCGGAATTCACGACCGTAAGGAGATAAACATGATTTCTGAAAATAATCAGCAGAACAGTCTCAGTGACGTTACCTATCCGCTGTATGAAAACGGGTATTCCTATACCGGAGTCAATGGAAACATCCGCGACAGGCTTCCAGTTTTTGACGACATTCTTTCACTTAAATGGCAGAGAAGTCTGGCCGACCGTAATGGTGATACCAGAAAGCTTCTCCCTTTATGGATAGCGGACATGGATTTCGAGACCGTGCCGACGGTAAAAGAAGCTCTTCAGAAAAGAATCTCCACCGGAATCTACGGATATTCGTATATTCCTGAAAGCTACAAGGAAGCCGTGGCCGACTGGTTTAAAAACAGATTTCACCACAGTCTGCTGAGTCGTGAAATCATTCCTTTTACCGGCGTTATTCCTGCAATAAACGCTGCCATATACGCTTTTACCAGACCGAGAGCAAACGTTCTGCTTCAGACACCTGTGTATCATCCTTTTTTTAAGGCCATAGCCTCTACCGGCAGAACTCTGCTTAAAAGTCCGCTTGTGCGAAAGAACAACCGCTACGAAATAGATTTCGTGGGCTTTGAGAAGGTTATTCGGGAACAGAGACCGGAACTTTTTGTTCTCTGCAACCCCCAGAATCCGACAGGACGAGTGTTCTCCAGGGAAGAACTTCAGAGACTCACCGATATCTGCCTCAGATACAGAGTGTTCATAGTGGCTGATGAGATTCATTCCGATATTGTCTTTAAGCCGACAGAATTTACCTCCACCCTGAATCTTAACAATGAGGAACTCAGCAGACATCTTATCGTCTGCACCTCCACCAGCAAGACGTTCAACCTGGCGGGTCTCGCCTCCGCAAACATCTTCATAAAGGACACGCTGGTAAGAAAAAGATTTCTGGAAACGGTGGAAAAGCTTGGACAGCAGGGTCACGGTCCGGGTTTTATTCAGACCATCGCCGCCGAAACAGCCTACAGAACCGGTAAGTACTGGCTGAGGGAAACCCTGTCATATATTCAGGAGAATTTTGCTTACGCATACAAAAGACTGGACGAGGAACTTCCGCACGTATGGCATTCCGAAAAACCTGAAGGTACATACTTCCTGTGGCTTGATTTCAGCAGATACGGTTTCAGTAACAGAGAACTGGAAAACCTGCTGCTGGTCAGATGCCGCATTCAGGCAAATCAGGGCTATATTTTCGGAGAGGAAGGTAGCGGTTTTGTAAGAATAAATATTGCCTGCCCTAGAAGCATTTTAAAGGAAGCTCTTGACCGACTGGTCGAAGAACTCAAAAACTATCGTGTATAAACACTGAAACGAGCCACGATAAAACTGATCATACCTGATAACGTAATATATAAATAAAAAAGATAAAAACAGAAAAGAACATTTGAGGAAACTGAGATTTAACGGAGGGAAAAAAGAAAATCAGAAAGGCAAAAAAAATCGCCGTGGACATTGCCGTCACACGGCGAAATTCTGTTCTTGTGCTTTGCATAACCCGCCTTCATCTTCTTCTTGCGGTCATCGTAGACTCTGGCATGGTTGAATTTCAGGTCGTAACGGCACACAAAGTTAATCACCTGAGGGATGTTTTCAGCAGTCCCCTGCTTCTTTTTGTTCTTACTCATTTCTTTCTCCGTCTGTTATGAACAGTATTACTTTTCCGTTTTTATTATCACCGCGGTAAAGTAAATATTTTTCAGAAAACAAAATATATTATTATTTGATTATCTTATACCATTAATAGAAAGATTTTTCTGAACAATCATTGTTTTCCATATCTTTCTTTAAATGTGAAGAACAATTTTATACCTATTTTCACAGAATGCAACTGATTTTGGTAAAAAATTACTGAAAATCATAAATCCATACACAACACCAAACCACACGGCCTTATTTGGTAAAGCCGTTATTGTGAACGGCTATCTATCTGCTGAAACATCTTTCGGAGCCGCTCCTTCATACGCCTCATGAACACGACTGCGGTTTTTCAGAAAGTCGGAATAATACCCGGTCTCACTGCTGATATCATCAGACTCATTACTTTTCAGCCGTTCGGTATCGGAGAGACGGGAAAAATCCCTGGTTCCGTTAATCTCTGCACCGCCATGAAATATTCCGTTATCCGAACCGGAAAGGTCGCGGACGCTCATCCCGGATGAATCCTTTCCCCTGACGTCATAGGCATCCCTGATTATTTCCAACGCCTTTAACGGATTCTTTTCCATCAGAGCTCTCAGACCTCCGGCGATTTTCGCCTGTTCGGAATCAGGAAGGACACTTTCCATTAAAGGACGCAGCTGATTGGCTCTTGATGTCAGAGCGTAATTATTCCTCATTTCCTCGGTCAGACGATTATATGCCTTCGGACTCTGCAGCACGGCTCTTGATGCCGAAATGCCATCAAACGTATAGCCGCCGCTTAATGATGATTCCGCTGATTTCAGTCTGTTCACCTCCTCCCTCCTGCTTGCCGCCCTGCTTGCGGATCTGCTTAATTCGCCCGATCTGCCTACGCTGTCAGTATATGTATCAGATGAAACCCGTCCGGTACTGATGTCCCTGGCCAGAGTTCTGCTGAACTGAGCCTGCAGAGATTCATCCGCTGCAAGTTTTGACAGCTCACTCTGAAGTTTAGATACACTGCTGCGCGAGCTGTTTGCTCCCGCCGCCTCTGCTATGGTGCTGAGTCCGACCTTTTCATTATTCAGATCAAGATCCAGATCTTTTCGATCCCTCGCCCCCAGTCTGTCAACCACTTCCCAGGTTTCATCATCAATCATTTCCTCCTCCGTTATTCCCTTTTCCTTTCTCTGCCCTGTTTCTCCGCTCAGAATCATTCCTATGGCACCTCTCAGAGATGACTCGTCAGTACTGCTGAGCCCCGTGCTTGCACTAATGCTTCTGGCAAGACCGTTAACCATGGAATATGATTCCGAACTTCCGCTGGACAGTCTTTTCCCCATCGATTCCAGACTGTTATGGGTAATCCCCTGACTTGAAGAAACGGAACTGCTTTCACGAAGCATTCTTCCGAAGCTTTCCTCCGCGCTTCTTGCTTCACTTTCAGCATTGGACAAAGCTTCCCGAAAACCTTCCTTAAGAGAAACGGAAGGCATCATGGACACTGCTCCGGTTTTGCTGATGCCTGTAAGAGGAGCTCCTGAAAACAGTGAACCGTGACTTACCACGGCCTGTTTCTGTTCGAGTGTCGGGTAAGGCGTTTTATCGGACGAAGTCCCCGTAAAGCTCCCGCCGGTTCCGGCAATGGAGTTCACCGCGGAAACACTGCCGTAAAGAACAAGCATGGCGAGAGCCGGAACCGAAGCGGAAAGATAGCCTCCGAGAGCGATATAGGATTCCAGCCGGTGACTGATACTTATGATTCCGTTAAAACTCTGAGGAGGAATCTGCATTTCGGAAAAACTTCCTGAAGCAGCATATGTCAGATAGAAATTTACCAGAATAAGAAGAGGCTGCCACAGTTCCACCCATACGGTTACTCCGAGATATCTGGCCACAAGCTTCAGTCCGTTGTCGGTTCCCATGAGAATCAGCGGCATAAACGGAGTCAGCATAAACAGCAGAGACTCAAAAAGGTCATCAGCGGCCGAAGCATGGTAAAAAACAGACTCTGCTTCAGGGATGATGCAGTACTGATGCTGTTTACGGTCTGATTCAGTGTCAGAGCGGAGCCCAGGGCATGTTCATCCAGATATTTGCTTTTGGCTGCCCTGACATACACGGGGAGCAGGACGGATGAAAGAACATAATCCTCCATTCCGGTATTGATTAGACCAAGGGAGCTTACGGCACTGTTTACCGTTTCCCTATAGCTTCTGCCGTCTCTGAATCCGGCGTTTTCCCTGACGAAAGAATCTTCAAATGCACTGAAAAGAGCCTCGGAGAAAACTCCCTTCGTATAAGATACCAGTTTTCCATGAGCTTCACTGCATGTAAGCAGTTCATCATGACCATCCGTATTTATCAGGGTACCGTAGGTTGATGATGAAAAACCCGATTCTCTTACAATGTCTTCGGCACTGAAAATATAATCCTCGCTGAATGTTCCCAGATCAATGCCTGTATGAGTGCATTCCCTGAAATAGTTTGTCCATGATTTTTCAAAATTTCCTCCTCCTGCTCCGTTCACCGTCGAAAGTACGGAGATTTCAGAAGTTTTCCGGCGCAGGTCATTCATAATCACAATGGCAGAGGCAAAACCGTTATCCGATCCGTCCGTACCGGAGAAGGCTGTTCTGACGTATTTTGACACTCCGTATCCCATGGTGGAAATAACCGATGCTGAAACGGCAGGTCCCAGGGGAACACCGGATACGTTAACCGACTGACCGGTATAACAGTCCTCAATATTTACACTTGTTTTGGGAACCATCATGGTAAGATACAGCAGCGCTGTCATTAGAATTCTGCCGAAAGAAATCCCGTCACCTGACATGCTTCCCCTGAATCCCTGATACAGCACACCTATGATAAGACCTATTCCGGCCAGAGTATTCGGAATACTGCTGCTAAAGAACAGTGCCGAAGCGCGAAGCACTGAGGCCAGAAAAGAGCTGTCTCCCACCGAGTAGATGTTCCACATATGATGTCACCTCGATTTTTACGGAATGTAAGATAAACCACAGACGGAGCATCATATGAAAACCGAGGTTGATGCGTCCTGCAGAAAGCCTTTAGCGACGGTAGTACACAGATAACCGCGGATGTTCGGAAAACCAATACAAAAAAAACAGAGCCGGCACTGTCGCCCGGCTCTGTTTTATGAAAACGCCAAATCAGATATTAAGCGATTTTTGGAGTACTGCAGACAACATCGGCACACTGTGCGCGGTTGCGCAGGAAATGATCCATAAGAGTAAGAGCCAGCATCGCTTCGGCAATAGGTACGGCTCTGATGCCTACGCAAGGGTCATGTCTGCCCTTGGTAACAACGTCGGTTACCTCGCCCTGAAGATTTATGGTCTTACCAGGAATAGTGATGCTTGAAGTAGGCTTAAGAGCTATTTTAACCACAATATCCTGACCTGTGCTGATACCGCCAAGGATGCCGCCGGCATGATTGGTGGTAAATCCGTCAGGAGTAAGCACGTCACGGTGATAAGAGCCCTTCTGTGAAGCTACGGCCATGCCGTCGCCGATTTCAACGCCCTTCACGGCATTGATGCCCATCATCGCATAGGCGATTTCAGCATCAAGACGATCAAAAACAGGTTCGCCGAGACCTACCGGAACACCGGTTGCCACAACTTCAACTGAAGCGCCGATGGAATCATGCTCCTTCAGCAGATCACACATAAACTCTCTGACTGCTTCGGTCTTGTCAGGATCGCAGAAAAAGAATTCATTGTTTTCCCTTTCGTCTACAATGCACTTTTCCGCCTTAACCGGACCGATGGCAGTGGTATAGCCCTTGATTTCGATGCCAAGCTTTTCCTTGAGGTATTTCTTGGCAATGGCACCTGCGGCCACGCGCATTGCAGTTTCACGGGCAGAAGATCTTCCGCCGCCGCGATAATCCCTGATACCGTACTTCTGCAGATATGTATAATCCGCATGTCCCGGTCTGAACATCTGGGAAATGGCAGTATAGTCGGAAGAATGCTGGTCAACGTTTTCAATTACCAGCCCGATAGGAGTACCGGTAGTCTTTCCTTCGAATACGCCTGAGATAATCTTTACCTGGTCAGGTTCCCTTCTTAAAGTGGTGAACTTGGAGGTTCCCGGACGTCTTCTGTCAAGATCCGCCTGAAGATCCGCCTCAGACAGTTCAAGCCCCGGAGGACAGCCGTCCACGATTGCCGCAAGGGCCAGACCGTGACTTTCACCACAGGTAGTTACGGTAAACAGTTTACCAAAGGTATTGCCTGCCATTATTCTTCTCTCCTGTACTGCTCAAAATATGGAGCATATTCAATTAAATCATCATAGGTCATGACGAACACGCCGTCACCACCGTTCTTAAATTCCACCCAGTTGAACTGCACTTCAGGGAATTCCTCTTCAAGTGCCAGACGACTGTTGCCGACTTCCACAAAAATAACACCGTCATCTGACAGATAATAAGAAGCTTCTGCCAGAATAACCTTAACAAGATCAAGACCGTCATCACCGGCAGCCAGTGCAAGTTCCGGTTCAGCATGATATTCCTCAGGCATGTCTTCCATGTCAGCGGCGTCGACATAAGGAGGATTGCATACGATTAAATCATACTTGTCCTGTTCATTAAGAGAATCAAAGAGATCACTCTTGATTGGAATTACCACGTCTTCAAGTCCGTAGTTGTATATGTTTCTCATGCAGACATCAAGAGCGTCTTCACTGATGTCAACGGCGTCAATGGTGGTATCACCGTTGAACTTGTTGGCGCAGGCGAGAGCAATGCAGCCTGAACCGGTGCACAGGTCAAGAATGCGTGAAGGAGTCTTTTTGAGATATGGTGCGAATGAATTGTTAATCAGTTCGCCAATCGGAGAACGAGGAATGATTACTCTCTCGTCGACATAAAATTCAATACCGCAGAACCAGGCTCTGTTTGTAAGATAAGCGGTAGGTACTCTGTCTCTTACTCTGATGGTCAGGGCTCTGGCGATGTTTCTCTTTTCCCTGTCGGTAAGCTTGGCATTCATTGTTTCAGGATCTCCCGGCGGATCCAGATTGATAAGGCAGAGAACGAGATAAAGAGCCTCGTCCCAGTAGCTTTCTGTACCATGCCCCAGATACACGTTGTTTTCGATCAGATAACTGGTAACATAACGAACAACATCATTAATTGTTTCAAGTTCACTGACAATTTCAGCTTCTACATCTTCGGGAAAATTCTCTTTGTGGAACTTCTTGCTTTCAACTTCATTTTCAATAATGTCATTCATAAATTTCTTCCGATGTCATCCGTAAGGAATAACGGCAGGACTCACCTTCCGTCTCCTGATTCTGAATTTCTACATATATTTAAAACCGAGGTAAACACATTCTTTAATGTTACAGGCAAAACACGAGTCAGACAAAAGACTTTTTACTCTGATAACATTTACTGAGATATTTACCTTAATTTCCGCAGGCATGACCGGACTGAAAGACAGTAACGGCTGCGATACCGTTACGGCATCTGCGGACAGTTGTATTAGTATATACTGCTTGACATTGTTTGCAATAAGAATATTGCCGGAATCCTTACATACGGCAGTTATAGACAGCTCTGACCAGGAAACTGAGATACGTTAATTCTGACATTGAAACTGAATCGTTACAGTCTCATTTCATTATTAATGACAGTAAAACAAAAAAGGAACCTCTTTATACAGAGATTCCTTTTTGCTGTAGTACTGCACGCAGGTGAACGATAACGTTCAGTTAGCTCTTGCTTGTTTCGATGTAGCTGTTGAGTTCCCTTACGGTATCACGATGCTTATCATCAGCTCCCAGAGGCATCAGCACTGACCCCTTATCAAATTCATATGCTCCACGTCCGTGTATATACAGTCTTCCCTTAAAAAAAGTACGCACATACCTTGCAATCATTGCCGGGGTATATTTCTTGAAAATTCTCATGTTGTTATAGTCCTTTAAAAAAGGCTGAAATATTATAATTGTTGTCTCTTATTGTTATTATGCAGCCTGTCATACAACGGCCACTCACAATCAAGTGTCAAAGCCGTTCCTATCCCTTTAAGTATAACAATTATGATACGGCAAAATTGAGATCCGTATTTTATTTTGATCCCCATGTAAATTTATCAGACGTTTTTGTGATGAAAATATTACATCTCTCGTATATTTGTTTCTTTTTTAATCAAAAAACCAGGATAAATTATTAAAAAAGAGGTGTTTTTAAACGACTGTATAAAACCGATGCAAGAATATGAATCAGGCAGATGATGAAATTCGGTTTCTTATGTTTATCAAAGGCTTGAACGCCACAGTATGAAACAGATGATAAAAGAACGGAATTTACCGCTTTACCGTGATTCCGGAAATAACATAATGTTTTATTTTTACTACCTGTTTTTTTCTCTGATTATTCCGCATAGATTACACCTGATTCAGTCCAAATACTGAAATCATTCTCATGACAGAGCATCTTCCGGTACCGATCAGCGACAAAGAAAGCTTAATAATCGATTAAAAAAACAGCAACACCAAAAAATATTAACCAAACCTCGTTATAAAACAATACAGACTACACATTTTTGGATAAATCTATTCTTAAATAAAGAATGATGTATGCTATATTCTATTAAAATTTTAGTCTCCTGAAGTAACGCATTACATTTATGCCGAACAATTCGGCAGGAGAAGAAAAACAGAGTTTTGAATAAATAATACTACCATTAAAAACAGCTTGTTTCTAAAGGTAAAATACAACTCAGAAAAGGGATAATAGCAAATGTCCAATGAAGCTATCATAAAGGTTCGTGACTATATGAACAAAAATATAGTCGGTCAGCCGGAACTGGTTGACGGTCTTTTAACCGCATTACTGGCGGACGGTCATATTCTTGTTGAAGGTCCTCCAGGACTTGCAAAAACAAGAGCAATCAAGCTTTTGTCTGAATGTATCGAGGGTAGATTCCACCGTATTCAGTTTACCCCTGACCTGTTACCTGCAGACTTGACCGGTACTGATATTTACAGACCGCAGGATGGTACTTTCGTATTCCAGCCTGGTCCTCTGTTCCATCACTTACTGTTGGCCGATGAAATCAACCGTGCTCCTGCAAAAGTACAGTCAGCATTGCTCGAAGCGATGGCAGAACGTCAGATAACCATTGGTCGTAAGACTTACCAGTTACCTGATCTGTTCCTTGTAATGGCAACTCAGAACCCTCTGGAACAGGAAGGTACCTATCCGCTTCCTGAAGCACAGCTCGACCGTTTCATCATGCATCTGCAGTTAAACTACCCTGACCAGGGTACCGAATTACAGATTCTGAGATTGAATCACCTCGAGTCTAAGCACGCAGCAAAGGAACAGCCTCCTGTAATCACTCAGGTAGAACTGTTCGAAGCCCGCAAGGATGTATTATCCGTAACCATTCCGGATATTCTTGAAAGCTATATCATCAACCTGACCATGGCTACAAGACGTCCTTACAGCTACGACTCAACCGACCTGGCTCGCTGGATCAGCTGCGGTGTTTCACCTCGTGCTACCATGGCGCTCGCTAACTGCTCACGCGTTAAAGCATGGCTTGACGGTCGTAATTACGTTGCTCCTGAAGATATTCAGTACTGTGTATATCCAGTATTCAGACATCGTATCTTCCTCTCAATGGAAGCAGAAGCAGACCGCGTTGATGCAAACCGCGTAATTGAGCTCTTAACCAAGAAGGTTGTTGTAGGTTAAGTCCATTATTTCAGGCCGGGGGGAACCCCTGCCTGATTTTATGGGCTCTGCTGCTTTAACCTGGACTATAACAACAATAAAAGGATAAACTCAATGCCTAATGGGATTGAACTTACATTCGAAGAACTTATTCAGGTTCCTCCACTGACTCAGCTGCTACCTAATACAATGGTGGCAAGTCAGAGATATGGTATTCTGCGTTCAATGAGTAAGGGACGCGGTATGGAATTTTCAGAAGTTCGTGCCTATCTTCCTGGCGATGATATCAGAAACATCGACTGGCGTATAACGGCAAGAACAGGAAGACCATATACAAAAATGTTCCGAGAGGAACGCGATCGTAACGTATACATCATTCTTGATCTCGACCCGGCCATGTACTTCGGCTCACAGGGACAGCTCAAGGCCCGTCTCGGTGCCCTGATTGCAGCATCCTGTGCCTGGCAGGCTCTGGAAATGAAGGATAAGGTTGCCGGCATGATTATTCTCGGTAACACTCCTATCAGACACCAGCCCGGTGGCATGCGTAAGGATGTTCTGGCATTCATTCAGAAGATTTACGACGCCTACCAGATAGGTTTAAGAAGAAAAAGTTTTGATTTTAACATCGGCGACGGTTTAAAGTTGCTGGTTAATCATGCAAGACCAGGCAGTGTGTTCCACATCATCAGCGATTTCTACAGATTAGACGACAACTCAATGCTTTATCTGAGACGTCTGAACAAATCTCATACTGTAAGAACCTACCAGCTGTATGACAGAATTGAAGTAAACATCGAAGGGTCAGGTACAATCGGTATTGATACCGGCTCAAGTCAGGGCTTCATCAGCTCTCTCGACAGTAACTTCGTAGAAAATTACCGCCGTATAGGCTTACACAGAATACATCACATTGACCGTATTCTCTCAGAAACATCACAGCGCAACATCTGTATCGATGTATCTGAAGCATTATCAAAGGCTAATAAAAACCAGGATAGGGAATAAGTCATGGAATTTGATTTTTCTTTACTTAGAGATATCCATGAGGGCGAACCGCCGGTAGATTTCTCATACGGATTTCTATGGTGGATTGTTCTTATTGTCATTTTGGCGGTTATCTTTTACTCCGTCTACAGACTTTTACCGCTCTTTGCAGCTATTAAACGCCTGAACAGAATCGATCTCAATAACGAAGCTTTCATTCCTTTAATCAACTACTGGTTAAAGGAAACTGCGCTTATTATGTATCCTAGAGACGTTGTGGCACCGTTATACGGTCTCAACTGGCTCAGATTTCTGGATCAGACAGGCAACACCAACTTTGAAGCATTCACAAATGCCTGGGAAGAAGTTATCTACGACTGGCAGAACATTGAAGTTCCAATCAGTGAAAAGAAAATGTTGGTTAAAGAATGTAAGAAATGGATTTATTCTAATATAAGGAGAAGAATATGGGGGCGCTAGGAATTGGTTCTTTCTGGTGGGTATTTCTGATCCTTGCCTTTTTGCCAATCTTAATCCGCTTTTTGCCGGGCAGAAGCAAGAAGGATGAATTCATTTACATCACCTCATTACCAAAAATTCTTGATTCCGAACCAAAGAACAGAGTTCACATGATTTTCGGTATTGCCTATGCCGCATGGGTTTTCCTTATGATTGCCCTGATGAGACCTATCTATTACGATACTCCAATCGTAATTGAACAGCCTCACCGCGACATTATTCTGGCTGTTGACCTCTCAGATTCCATGAGATATATGGACATGCTTGATTCCGCAAACAAGCCGGTTCAGCGTATCGATATCGTAAAGGAACAGGTTCATGAATTCATCCTTTCACGTATCAAGGGTAATTCAAACGACCGTATCGGCATTATCCTTTTCTCTGATCAGGCTCAGGTGCTGTCTCCTCTCACTTTTGACAAGGGACTTCTCCTCAAGCTTGCTGATGAAATTGATCTTAAGCTGTCAACCGGTCCTCTTACCAACATCTCAGGTGCCATCAACATGGCAATTAACAGATTTGAGGAAGCAGGCACCAACAAGAAGATTCTTGTTCTTCTTACCGACGGCAAGAATACCGTTACCGGCATGACTCCTGTTCAGGCTGCACAGATCGCCAACGAACACGATATGAAGATCTACACCATCGGTTTCGGCTCAGACAACACCTCTGACGGTATGGATGACGATGCTGAAGGTGCAGCGGCAGACAAGATTGACGAATTTACTCTCGGCGAAATTGCCAAAATCACACATGGCAGCTATTATCGTGCAAGAGACGGCAAACAGCTTCACAACAAATATCAGGAAATCAACTTCAACGAAGCTTCAGAAGAAGCCCCACGTTCATATCAGCCTGAAGTGGAACTTTACCACTGGCCACTGTTAATTTCCCTGATTTTATCAATCTGCACCGGCATCGTAGTAAGGAGAATAAATGGCTGATTTCGTATTATTACGTCCATGGTGGCTGATATTACTGTTACTACCGTTAATATTTGTATACGTGGACTTTGCAAAGCATTACAAGCTGCAGAACTTCATCAATGAAGACATTATTAACTACCTCAAGCCTAAGAAGAACATCAAGAATGATTTTGATGACGACGAGGATGAGAACATCAACGCTGCCGTAACATCAGAAGAGCAGAAGATGCTTATCAGCAAGCCAAAGCTCTGGAAAAAGTTCGGATGGCTGGTTATTCCTTACTTCTTTGCAGTTGTAGCGTTATGCGGTCCTGCAATTCCGCAGGACGGAGAAGGTTTCCAGAACGATGAAAACTGGATCTGGGTTGTTGACTCATCACTTTCAATGCTTGCCACCGACCTGAAGCCGAACCGTTTCCAGCGTGCAAGATTCAGTCTCATTGAACTTCTCCACGCCTCAAAGGATCACCGTCACATCGGTATCGTGGCATTTACCAACGAAAGTTATGTTGTTGCCCCTCCTACCGATGACGCATCAAGCCTGCTCTACCTTCTGCAGGAACTTGATCCGGCAATCATGCCAAGAGAAGCTCAGGGTTCAAATCCTCTTGAAGGCTTAAAGGAAGCCCGCAAGATTCTGGACCAGGACCACAAGACTCCGGGTAACATTCTGCTGGTTCTTGATGACGTAAAGACAACTCCTGAAGAAGTTGCCGATCTCATCGCCTATATAAAGGAATGTCCTTACCCTGTATACATTTATGCTATCGGAACACCATCAGGTTCTCCGATTCCCGTAAACGAAACCTTTGTCCGTGACAAGAATGGCAACACCGTTATGGCTCAGTCAAACTTCGAACTGATTCACAAGATTGCCAAGGATACAGGTTCACAGGTTTACTTTGAAATGAATGATCAGGCTCCTTTACTGGAAAAGATCTACAGCTATAAGCATTCAAAGTACAAAGTTACCGAAAAGAGTAAATATACACATAGGGACATAGGTTACTTCTTTATGCTAGCATGTCTGATCACCGCCGTGTGCTTTATCAGAAACTACTTCTTTGTTATCGCACTTGCGTTCACCCTCTTCACTTCATCCGTCATGTACCCTCAGGATGCCATGGCAGCTGATGAAGAAGTGAGCCCGCACTACATTGCAAGTCACCCTAATGAATACGGCCATCAGCTCTACATGGAAGGCAAGTACGAGGAAGCTCTCAAGTACCTGACCGATCATTTCTGGAGAGGCAATGCCTACTACAGACTCGGTCGTTACGACAAGGCTCTTCCTGAATATGAAGCCATGGGTAACGATGCAGAAGCGAAGTACAATATCGGAAACTGTTTTGCCCATATGCAGTCAACCAACGCTGCATCTCTTGATAACGCAATCCTTGCGTACGATCAGGCTCTCGAACTCAACCCTGAGCATGCGGATGCCAGCATGAACAAGACAGTAATTATCGAATATCTGCGCAAACTGAACGAACTCGCAAGAGCCCGTCAGGAAGCCCAGATTAAGGAAGCAAGGCTTAACGGTCTGACCTCCGCAAGCAATGACATGGGTTACGCCCCGCTCCCTACCACCACCACCGGTACACTGTTACAGCGCAGAATGGCGTTACAGCAGAGTAAGAAAACTTATAAGATTACGGAGCAGAAATGGTAAAGCTAAGTTTATTCTTTAAATTACTGGTACTTGTTTTACTCTGCACTTTCAGTACCGCACTGGTTTCAACTGCAGAAGCAAAAGAAGAGAATACCACCATAAAGATTTCCACTGATAAGGAAATCTTCTCTGGAAAGTCTTTTAACATCAGAGTTACGGTAATTACCAACGTTAAGCTTACCGCAAGCAGCATTCAGTACGAACATCTGAAGAACAAGTTCCAGATCGGCAACCTTAGGTTCACTCAGAATCCGGCTGAAAACAACAAGGATCTCACCGTATACAAGTGGGACATCCCGCTGTTTACCAATGGATCTGGCATTATCAGCATTGAACCGTTCAGTTTCAGCGGTCTGAGCAAGGCTTCATCCCCTAGTCAGATCAATGTGATAAAGCGTACTTCAAAGACATACGCAAAGAATTTCATCAAGACTCTTCTGCGTAATCCTAATGCCATTGAAGGTCAGCTTGTGATGTATCGTGTGGAAACTGATATTCTTCCTAACGTGAAGATTCAGACCTACACTCCGCCTACGGCTGAAGACGCAACCATTGAACTTTATCAGGAAAAGGTAATCAGTCGTGTAAGTAAGGAAAATTCCATTAATCAGCCTATTTACAAGACGCAGATTCGTGAATACAAGATTATCTTCAACAAGCCTGGCGCAAAGGTAATTGAAGGTCCAACCATTGAGGGTTTCGTCAAGTCTAACGGCAGCAACAATACTTTCACCCAGAAAGGTGAAATTCAGAAGATTAACGTAAAGCCAAATCCTGACAAGCATCTTGTATCAGAAAACATCACCGTGGCTGTACAGTGGACTCCTGATGAAAAGGAAGTATCTGTAGGTCAGGCCATCACCCGCTCAATCACTATTCGCGGTACTGATAACGCCCTGTCCCAGTTCCCTGCAATAGAACTTCCGGATTTACCTGATTATGATGTGTATGTTGAAAAAACCAAAGAATCAGAAAAACTGATGAAGAACAAAAAGTTCGTTTCAACACTCACCCTGAAGCAGGTATTTGTTCCAAAGAAGAACCACACCACCTTCAACATTCCTGATGTTAAGTTCACCTGGCTGAACCCTAACAACGGGGAAAAGAAGGAAGCAACCATTACCGGCGCAACATACGAAGTTTCAGGTTTCAGTTTCAATGACTATATTCCTAGAGACCCTAGATATGCTCACTGGCTGTTTGCAGGCGTGGCCTTTATTCTGATCTTCGGCGTATTCACCTACTACAGCATCATCTGGTATCGTGATCGTGTAGGCATCTACGGAAAATTGCACAAATATTTCGATTACCAGGGATATTGGAAACAGATGCGCAAGTCATGGTCAAAGAACGATCCTTTCCAGACCAGAAACGCTATTCTGGAATGGGCTCAGAAGAGATGGCCTGGTCAGACAATTGTCGGTCTGAATGACATTCCGTTCTATACTGCAAACAAAGAGGCCTTTGACAATCTGTCAGCTGCATGCTGGGCACCTGATCATCAGGCATGGAGCGATTCAGAAATCAAAAAGGTTGTTTCAAAGAACAAGAACTACAGAAGACCGAAAGCTAAACACGGTATTAACCCATACGGTCTTAACGGTGAAATTTACGAAACCGTTACTCAGAAGCTGAAGTAATTCGGATTATTACTGCAAAAAGGGAGCTGAAGCTCCCTTTTTTATTCACCGCTTTAATAAATTTTCCATTCACGATTCCAACGCTTATTCATTTAATTATTTACGGTATTTAAATAAGGATACAACTATTTCTGATTAACATCTGTTAGCATCAGCCGTAAATTCATGTGTTCTACGCTTTATTTTTATCAAAACAGGATATTCATCTGTAGTTTTAATTTTCTTTTTTATTTAAAATTATTCAAAAGCAGGTTAAATAAAATTTAAATAAGCTTCATTTATTCCTCTTTTATTCATCGGCTTATTCGTGATTATCATCAGGTCTTAAGGAGTCAATAATGGATTTTCTTTCTGTTCTTACCAATGGAAGACTGCTTAAAAGCGCGGTTGCGGATCTCACCTCCTCCGAAATACAGGATATAATCCAGAAGCTCCAGAAAATACATGATGAAAAAAAGATTGACGAAGAGCTGAGTGAAAAAGTGCGCAAAGAGAGACAGGAAGCCCTCAATGCCATTAAAGCCATCATGGCTCAGAACAACATCAGCGCTAACGACCTTTCCATGCTTGCCGAGTCAGCCGAATCCGAAAAACAGATTCGCCGAAGAGTCGTACCTCCTAAATACAAATTTACCGATGAGAACGGCAATGTACTTACCTGGACCGGTCAGGGTAGAACCCCCCTTTCATTCAGAGAATGTATCAAAAGAGAAGGCAAAAGCATGGACGACTATCTCATAAATCACAATAACGACTGATTTCAGCTTTTCCACTCCGGATAATCCAGCCCTCAGATGCAGAAGGTTCATGAATGAGGCTGCAGTTCTTAAACATGACCTCTGCCGCTTCTCATCAGACATTGTCTTTGTTTTTCTGTCAGAAAAACAGATTGTACGTTTTTAGAAAAAATCAGTCTGTCTCCCCTCTATATAATTAACACGTCAATCAGAGAGAAAAACATAGATACAACAAATGATAAGGAGAAACAGCATGAGAATTTTATCACCCGTACAAAGACGCGAATTCAACGAACTGGTAAAGGAAATCGAATCAAAAAATTTCACTTACTCTTCCGAGGTTTCACACTACATAACCAGTAATCACCTCGGCAGCAGATATCCAAATATCTCCGGAATATCCACTTTCAAACGGGGATGTGACACCTGGACAATGGAAGGAGGCTTTCCCTGTGACATATACGCAATGCTCTGTCAGAGACTTCACCTTTCAGGTAAAAACACCTCAGCCGTAGCAGTGGCGTTTACACCGTACAGTATGATGAAATAACGGACTGATGTTTAGTTCGGAACACATTAGATCTTCAGTTCCGTACTAAACGACCATTTTTAGTATCGGGTATCATTTTTATCACATAACCTATATTTTTTATTCTCAAATTTAAAAAACATGCTATAATGACAATATATCAGGCACGTAAATTAAATTCTGTGTCTGACGGTACGAACAGTATCGATGTTTGTATATTATAAGGTGAGGCATAGCCGTTAGCTCCTGTACGGCAATGCCGAAGCCGCAGAATAAAGCTCCTTGACGATCGGACATTGGCTGTTGTCTCCTTGCGGTCAGTGTCCGACTCGCCGGTCATTAAGATTTTTCCATAGCACCTCCTAGGACAAAGTGCCGGAACAGTATCCGGCACGGAGTCTGATTCATCAGTCGGTAACCTGTCGCTTTTCCGCCAATATTCTGACGCACTCTATGATTTATCACCAATAAAGATAGCCTGAATATATGATCTGACATAAAATATTAAAAACTACTATTCAATACTTTAAGCATTGCGAGGATTTATATGAAAAATCAAGTACTCAGTATTATTCTGTTTCTGCTCGCTGCGGGAACGTGTATTTACTGTTCCGTAATCTACGCTCATCCGGCCGATCTGATGTGGACCAGATACGATCATGATCTGCTTCACTATCTCTCTTTTCTTACCGCAAACTTCACTCATTTTGACAATGTTCATCTGACTGAAAATCTTATAGGTCTCGCCATCATATGGTTCCTTTTCTACAGCCCAAACGTCAATACCTACCCTGACAAGGTGGCAAGCCTGCTGGTTTCAGCCATTGCGGTAACATGCGGCATAGCCTTCGTTAACCACACCATAGGCACCTACTCCGGACTGAGCGGAGCCCTTCACGGAATGTTTGCCTACGCCGCCATATTAAGATATTTCAAAGACGGAGACGTAAAGGGAATAATCCTCATCATCGGTCTGATTATCAAGCTCTATGTCGATTTTAACTGGCCAGAACTTACATTCAATGAACTGGCTCAAAAGGTCTACGGTGAAACAATCACCATTGAGAAGCAGATAAATCCCGATGCAGATTTCAGCTACAAAACATGTGGTGAAGCACATCTCTATGGAGCCATTGCAGGTTCTGTTCTGGCTTTAATCAGAGGACTTTTCTTTGGTAAAAACAGCATGATTGTAGGTCGTTCAGTCCACTAAACAAAAACTTTATAATTCAAACCATCCAAATAAAAACAGGATCGTATTATCAATATTGAAAATACGATCCTGTTTTGATTTTATATTGTATACAGATCACTGACGTCAGCTTTTTCACGTGTAATAATCTTAAAAGTACACTCAGTACTTAGGATAAATATATTCATCACTCATAGCAGGCATAACAATGTTGAACAATCTAACTGTATCCAGCAAGCTGAAGCTGATGTCAGTATACATTCTGATTACATTCGCCATAGTAATCACGATATCTCTGTACAAAATGAATGCTGCTACAAAACAGCTACCGGATCTTCGCACCTGCATCACATTTGTTGATGCGGCAAGAAACGCAGAAGCTCTCTTTAAGGAACTCCGTATAAGTGCCATCAAAGCTCCCATGACCATTGATGACAACGAGCTTAATTCCTTCAACGAGGCTTATCAGAGAAACAGAGAGAACTTCAACAACGTTATTTCCGTAATCCATTCAGGGTGCAAACACGACGAAGACTGCCTCGAAATCGTTGATCAGATGGAAAAAAACCTTAAAAACTATGATAAGGCAAAGGAAGATGTATTCCGTCTGACCAAGGAAGGCAACAAACGCGATGCATTCCTTGCCATTGAAGAGCATCTGGTTCCTATCGGGGCAAGTATTGATAATGAGGTAAACAAACTCATCGGCTTTGCCAACAAATTCACTGAAGACATTGTTGTTGATGTTAAAAAATCAACCAACCCGCTATCACTTCTGATTGTTGCAATTATTGCCCTGCTCTCCATAATTATTTACATGTACTTACTCGGCAGATCAATTATCTCACCTATAAGAACTCTGGCCAAGGATGCACACATTCTGTCTGAAGGGGATCTCAGAACCTTTGTATCACTTGATTCAGATGATGAAATCGGCACTCTTGCCAATTCATTCAATCAGATGGTTGATTACCTGAGAAATATCATTTCAGCCATCAGATCAAACTCAAATGAGCTGAACAAGAACACTCAGAAAATGAAAGAGACCAACATGTCTGTTTACGACAGTAATGAAAAGATTTTTGAAAAGGCAACTTCCGTTTCAGAAGCCTGTACTGAAATGGCAAAAACCTTTACTGAAATTGCCCAGAACTGTTCAGAAGCATTCAATAATTCCTCCAAGGCTCATCAGACCGTAATATCCAGCATGGATATCACCAGGGAAGCAGTGGAAGAAATCAAACAGCACAGCTCAAGAACTCACGAAAACTCAGTAAAAATCAAGGCTTTCGGTGAAAAAACAAAGGATATCGGCTTCATTATCAATTCCATCAGAGACATTGCCGAACAGACCAATCTGCTGGCACTTAACGCCGCAATTGAAGCTGCCAGGGCCGGTTCAAACGGTCGCGGCTTTGCGGTTGTTGCCGATGAAGTGCGTTCCCTTGCATCAAGAACAGCTGAATCAACCAAGGAAATCACTGACATGATTAACACCATTCAGGAAATGGCTGACAGCATCTCCGAAGCAATGGAATCCCATCTGGAGGATATCGTAAAAATCGAAGGACGCTCCCATGAACTTGAGCAGAGTCTTCATGACATAAATACCACGGTAGACACCGTGTACCAGCAACTGACTCATATTTCCGCGGCAACCCATCAGCAGGATATTACCTGCAGTGAAATCGACTCCATGATTCACGTGATAACGGACGCAACCAGAAAGACGGCAAATACCGCCCGTGACGCCCAGTCATCATCTGAGCTGGTTGATGATATTTCACTGAAGATGTCCGACAATATCAATAAGTTTAAACTCTGATATACCGTACTGACAGCCCAATAAAGTACAAAACCCCGTTATTCAACTGACTGATAACGGGGTTTTAATATGAAGTTTACTTATGAAAACAAACGGAATACCGGCTGTCAGTCGATATTTCTGATTGACTCATTAATGGCTCTTAATGCTTCCAGAGGATTTTCCGCTCTGGTGATAGGTCTTCCGATAACAAGATAGCTTGAGCCGTTCTTTAGGGCATCCTCAGGAGTCACGATTCTAATCTGATCACCGGCATCAGCAGTCTTAGGACGGATTCCCGGAGTTACCAGCTTGAATTCACTGCCAAGAGAACTTCTCAGCATTGCAGCCTCTCTTGCGGAACATACCACGCCGTCCAGACCGCAGTCACGGGCCAGGGTAGCAAGTCTTGAAACCTGCTGATTAACATCAACGGTAATACCGATGCTTCTCAGCTGTTCCTCATCCATGCTGGTAAGCACGGTTACCCCGGTAAGAAGAGGTCTGTCACTGCCGAAGCTTTCCAGAGACTTTACGGCAGCCTCCATCATCTTCGGACCGCCTGAGGTATGAACGTTAACCATCCATACGCCGAGATCGGCGGCAGCGGCAACAGCTCTGGCCACGGTATTAGGAATGTCATGGAACTTGAGATCCAGGAATACTTCAAAGCCCATGTTGTTCAGACGGGTAACGAACTGAGGTCCGAAACGGGTAAACATTTCCTTGCCGACTTTAAGACGGCATTCTCCGGCAGCAAGACCGGAAACAAGATTCATGGCTTCAGCCTCTTTTTCAAAATCCAGAGCTACAATAACCTTTGGATCCACATTACTCATATATAACCTCAGCTGTAATAATTTTCGATTAAAAGAATTGTTTTATACAAAAAGCCGTTATGCCGGCGGTGTGTCAACCGTCCTTTTCAGGCTTTTCCACTGTGACCGTTCTTACGCCGCCTGCCCCCCATTCACTTATCTGATGAGGTTTCATCTGTTCCCAGCGGTGACAGCTCGGACACTGCCAGAACAGAACGGACGATTTGAAACCGCAGTGTTTGCAGATATAACGGTAATTACCTGCAAGATGAGCATCCATAATGGATTTAAGCACGGCAAAACGTTCCTGATTCTTCGGATCAAGACCTTCGTAAAGATTTCCGAGGATGTAACTGAACAGTTCAAAACTCGGAGACTTTTTGAGGAGTCGCATTACAAAGGCTTCAGCCTCTTCAGGAGTTTTGTTGGCCATAATCAGATCAGCCACGGCCATGACAAGCTGCGGACTGTCAGACAACTGCAGCCATGAATTCAGAACCTCGAGATGCTGCAGCTCCTGTCCGGGATAAAAGCACTTTGCCAGTGATTTGAGGCAGATAGGAATCATCTCAGGATCAGATTTCACGGCTTCCTGAATATAGGTCAGGGCATTTTTGGTCTGCCCTATTTCAATCATGATTTTAGCCATGTTGAGATAAGCTCTCACACAGCCTTTATTAACGATGGAGGCCTTTTTGAAATAATCATTGGCCTTTGCATAATTTTTGCGGGAATAAGATTCATTTCCCAGCTCGCAGTAAAATTCAGACTGTCTTTTCAGAATTCCCTCATCGGCAAACTGTTTGAATGAATCTATAAGATCTATGGCTCTCTGCCACTCCTTCTCCTGTTCGTAGAGAGTTACCAGAAGTCTTACTGAGGCTTTCTTGGCGGAGTTATAACTGATAAGTTCCCTTAAGATGTCTTCCGCCTTATCCAGAAGACCTGAGCTCATGAAATCCCTGGCCAGCTCAAGCAGAACGGCCGTACGCTGAACCGGTTCAATTTTAGCGGTGGTCAGAAGATTATTATGGAAACGAATGGCTTTTTCGAGATCCCCTCTTTCGCGTAAGAGTGTTCCCAGAGCAAGCCCCTCTTCGAAACTGTGTTCACCATCGGAGTCATAGTACCTTATGAATTCATCAACGGCTTTTTCCTTATCTCTGTAAAGGAAATAGTTGATTCCCTTCGTCAGAAAGCCGATCTTTCTGGTCTTCTCCGATTGCTGTGATTTATTAGCCTGTCTGCTTCCCATTACGTAACCGTAGAACACGGCTACAGGCAGCAGCAGAAACAACAGTTCGAACATAACTCAAGAAATTCCTCAGTCAGGATTAGTCCTTATTATCACCATAATCTATAAGCAGCTTATCCTGGGCACTCTCTAGCTCATCGGCACATTCAGAATACTTCTTTTCAAGTCTTCTTATGGTGAGCCTGTAGGCATAACATTTAAACCAGAGTTTAACTATAACCCAGCCGAAAACGAGTGCTGAAAGACAGACACCGGCAAGAAGAGATATCGCACTGATGGTACTTACTGTCATTTCAGTCTTTACAAAGAGAACATTGAATTCAGCAACGGCTGAATTTGAAACCCCGATGGTTAAAGCAAGAACGGCAACAAAACATAAAAGCAGTACATAAACAACGGTAAGAATTTTCTTTAACATAAACGAGGTCCGAACAAATAAAAAACAAATCTAACGGATGTTAATATTATACATTATTGAACAACATTGATCTAACAACATATATCAAGATATTGCTTAATTTGTACACTAAAAACAGAAACGGCACCATGAAGGTGCCGTTTGCTTTAAGAGATTTTAACCTTGCGGTTAAAAATCAGCTATTACTGCTTAGCATTCTTGAATGCTTCAGCCATAGCGTTGCTTCCCTTTTCAACTTCGCTGTTAGACTTCTTGATAGCTTCGATAGCAGCTCTGTCTTCAGCTTCGTCCTTAGCACGGATTGATAAAGAGATTACGCCGTTCTTGCGGTCAATACCTACTCTCTTAGCTTCTACGGTATCGCCAACCTTGAATGCAGCAGCTAAGTCATCGATACGATCTGATGAAGCGTCAGAAGCGCGGATGATACCCTTGATGCCGTCGCCGAGGTCAACAACGAGCTTGTTGCTTTCAACTTCAGAGATAGTACCAGAGAGGATGCTTTCCTTGTGAGCATCAAGGAACTTGGAAATAGCGTCTTCTTCAAGCTGCTTAACGCCTAAAGAAATACGTTCTCTTTCTGGATCTACGTTAAGAACTACAGCAGTAACTTCTTCACCGCGGGTGTACTTGTGAGCAGCATCGCTGCCAGCTTCGTGGCTTAAGTCAGTGGTGTGAACGAGACCGTCGATACCGCCTTCAAGACCGATGAAGATACCGAAATCGGTGATGCTCTTAACCTTACCAACAACCTTGTCACCCTTAGCGTGGTTTTCGCTGAAGAGCTGCCATGGATTTGGCTTGCACTGCTTGAGGCCTAAAGAAATACGACGACCTGATTCGCTGATTTCGAGAACCTTAACCTTAACCTTTTCACCGATGTTTACAACTGATGAAGGCTGTACGTTCTTGTTGGTCCAGTCCATTTCAGATACGTGAACGAGACCTTCAACGCCTGGTTCGAGTTCAACGAAGCAGCCGTAGTCAGCGATGTTGGTAACAACGCCTGGGAATTCTTCTCCCTTAGGGAAGCGCTTATCAACATCAGTCCATGGGTCAGCGGTTAACTGCTTGAGACCTAAAGATACGCGTGAACGTTCCTTTTCGTACTTAAGAACCTTAACTTCGATTTCATCACCAACGGTAACAACTTCACCTGGGTTCTTAACACGCTTCCAAGCCATATCGGTGATATGGAGGAGACCGTCAACACCGGCGCCGAGATCAACGAATGCACCGTAATCGGTAAGATTCTTAACCTTACCCTTAACAATCTTGCCTTCTTCAAGGCTTGCAAGTACGGTTTCACGATCAGCTGAATCGTCATCTTCAGAAACTGCGCGACGTGAAACAACAACATTGTTACGAACCTGATCGAGCTTGATTACTCTGAATTCAAGTTCCTTACCTTCGAGCTGTTCGTTCTGTAAACGAGCGTCTACGAGAGAACCAGGAAGGAATGCACGGATATTATCGATAGCAACGGTGAAACCACCCTTAACCTTACCGTCAACAATACCCTTAACGATTTCTTTTTCTTCGTAAGCCTTTTCAAGCTTAGTCCAAGATTCAAGACGCTTGGCCTTTTCACGAGAAAGAATGGTCTTACCATCACCGTCTTCGATGCTTTCAAGTACTACGTCAACCTGATCGCCAACCTTAACGTCTAATTCATTGTTAGCATTCTTGAATTCAGAAACAGGGATCTGACCTTCAGACTTGAAACCAGCGTCAACCCATACAAAATCGCTTTCGATTCTAACAACGATACCGTGGATTAACTGACCTAAAACACTCTTCTTGAATGAAGAAGTATTTGCGCCTTCGAATAATTCTGCAAAACTCATATTTTATAACTGTATATTTAAATAAAAAAACGCCCTAACATCCTGTAGAGACGGTCAACAAATATATTCAATCCTTCCATGGATCGAATTCCAATACGAACACGATCAGCATAAACCGTATTCAGCATCGCGGATTATAACCAATACTGAACAAATTTGATACTGTTTTTTTAATTTTTTTGAGATATAAGGCCGGAACCGGCCTTATAGATAAAATTTTTCAGTTTCCGGGGTGTTCCGCTCATGCGAGAACTGCCTGCGGATACCGGTCTATCTGCGGTAAAGTCCTCTCAGTCTGTCGATTTCGACATTCAGACGTTTGTCGGAAACCGGACTGATTGTTCTCAGACTCTGGGCAAAATACGAAACTCTGAGTTCCTCAAGCATGTATCTTACACGATGCACGTCTGCAGGCACGGTTCTGCCGGCAAAGAGCCCCATGAGCGAATTGTAGTTGTCCTCAACGGATTTAAACTTGTTGAGCATCACCGTGTCACGGTTGGGATCAATCTGAACCTTTTCAATTCTGTTCAGCATCGCATCAAGATAAACCTCGAGTCTCGGGAAGAATTCCATTGTTGACTCGGTGGCGAATCCCTTGTGTATCAGAGCGGTAAGCTGCCCGCCCATGTCACTGTAGGCGTATGCGGTACGGAAATCCATTTTCCCCTTCAGCTTCTTGCGGACATCATTGGCCTTGACCAGAATTCTTTCGCATATGAGTGAAAGCCGGTGCACTGTATCGTAAATCTCCTCCTTGGCGGCGTTTACCAGTCTGTTGAAGTCCGCCGTCGTCGAGGCCACGCCACCGGCACGGCTCATGATATCGTCAAGAGCCAGGGATTCCAGATCGTCAATCAGGATTCTGACGTTGCCCACCATATTGAAGTACATCGCCAGCTTGGCTCTGTTCGGAAGTGATTTCTCAAGGTAGCTTATCGGATCGGGAATCGTAAGCATAATCAGTCGCTTCTGTCCCTGCCACATCTGTCTGTCGGCCTCTTCAGCCGTTTCAAACAGTTCCAGGCTTACGCTGTCCTTGCGGTCACGCAGTGCGGGATATGCCACGATTTCCATTCCGCCGACCATACGGCTCTGGGTTTTAGGCAGAGTGTCGAAATTCCAGCTTTTTATTCCCTCCTGCTTAGGCATTTCCTTTACGACCTCGGCAAGAGATGCCTTAACCTCGTCTCTCAGAGTATGTCTGATGTGTTCAAGATCCCTGCCTTCCATCAGAACCTTCTTTCTGATGTCGGTAACCTTGAAGTTGAATGTCAGGTGTCTCGGGAGCTGGCTTATGTCGAAATCGTCCCAGGTAACCTGCTGACCGCTGAGTGAGGTCATCTTGCGGCAGATGGCATCCCTGAAGCTTCCCATTGACGGATCCAGAGCCTCGAACAGTATATTGCCGTAATCAGGTGCCGGAACAAAGCATTTTCTCAGTGCTTTCGGAAGAATTCTGATCATGGTTGTAAAGAGTTCAAGTCTTAGTCCCGGAATCAGCCATTCGAACACGTCGGAAGGAATCTGATTAAGAACGCTTACCGGAATCACGGCGGTGACGCCGTCGTTCTCCGCGGTAGGATCAAAATTATATTCCAGTCTGAGCTTATACTTGCCGACGGTCAGATGATCCGGGTACTTGTCCGCTGACACCATGGAGGTATCCTGCTGCTTGAGCATTTCAAGATTGAAATTAAGGTATTCCGGATCCTGCTTCTTCCTCCCCTTCCACCAGTAACTGAAAGTTCTTACGTCACCGATATCCTCAGGTATTCTCTCATCATAGAAGGCAAACAGGGTATCGTCGTTAACCAGAAGATCTCTGCGGCGTGATTTTTCCTCCAGCTCAACCACCTCGCTTATCAGGCGGCGGTTGTTGGCGAAGAAGGCTTCGTCAGTAATCATTTCTCCGCCGACCAGTCCCTCCCTGATGAACATTTCGTGACAGAGAGGAGGATTGATGGAGGTATAGTTGACCTTGCGGCCGTTAATTACGGCAAGACCGTACAGAATTCCCTTCTGCAGGGCTATGACCGCCCCCTGCTTTTTGCTCCAGTGTTCATCACTGTACGAGAATTTAATGAGATCCTTTGCGTAATGCTCAACCCACAGAGGATCTATTTCAGCCACCATACGGGCAAAAAGACGGCTGGTTTCCGTAAGTTCCGCGGCCATTACCCACTTGATGTTCTTTCTTGCAAGTCCGGAGCCCGGGAAAATCATGAATCTGTTTGAGCGGGTCCCCATATATTCACTGCCTTCAGGACTGCGCATGCCGATCATGCTTAAAAGACCGCTTAAGAGTGATTTATGAATTTCCTCATAAGTGGCCGGAGCCTCATTGAACTTAAGTCCGAGATCCTTCACCGCATCCTTAAGCTGGGCATAAATGTCCAGCCATTCCCTCATGCGCATGTATGACAGAAATTCCCTGCGCATCTTCTTTCTCAGGGCACTGCCGCTGAGCTCATCCATCTGCTGTTTCAGATAATTGTACAGATTGATGATTCCCATGAAATCGGAACGGTCGTCATCAAAACGGCGGTGATATTCCTGGCTGGCGTTTCTGGCCGTAAGCGGACGTTCACGAACCTCCTGACTGCTGAGGTTTGAGGCGATTATCAGAACTTCGGACAGCGCCCCCTGTTTTCCTGCCTCCACCAGCATTCTGCCGAGACGAGGGTCACACGGCAGAGCCGCCATCTGCCTGCCGGTTTCGGTAAGTCTCAGTTCCCCGTTGCGATCCCTGTAAACCGCACTCAGTTCCTCAAGCAGCTTGATGCCGTCATTTATCTGACGCTGTTCCGGGCGATCAAGCAGAGGAAATGTTTCAATACTGCCGAGACGCAGACTGATCATGCGCAGAATAACCGCGGCCAGATTGGTGCGGAGGATTTCCGGATCCGTAAATTCAGGCCTTGCCATAAAATCCGCTTCACTGTACAGACGGATGCAGATACCTGAGGATACACGGCCGCATCGCCCCTTTCTCTGATTTGCGCTGGCCTGTGACACCGGCTCAATCGGCAGACGCTGCACCTTGTTGCGGTAACTGTATCTGCTGATTCTGGCGGTTCCCGGATCTATCACGTATCTGATGCCGGGAACGGTTACGGAGGTTTCGGCCACGTTTGTGGCGAGAACAATGCGTCTCAGTCCGTGGGGAGCAAAAATCTTGTTCTGTTCCGCAACGCCGAGTCTTGAATACAGCGGAAGCACTTCAGTTGAACGTAGGTTTGCCCTGCGCAGATAATCAGCCGCTTCGGCAATATCGCGTTCACCGTTCATGAAGACGAGGATATCTCCCATCATTTCCTCATCAAGAGATTTCACCGCTCTGAGAATACCGGTAAGTAGCACGTCCTCGTCAATTTCCTCGTTTTCGTCATCAAGGAGATCATCAAGAGGTTCATAACGGACTTCCACGGGATAGGTTCTGCCTTCCACCAGCTTAACCGGAGCATTACCGAAATGTCTGCTGAAGCTTTCGGGATCAATGGTGGCGGAGGTGATAATTACCTTCAGGTCCTTTCTCTTTTCCAGAAGACCTTTCAGAAAACCCAGAATAAAATCGATATTGAGACTGCGTTCATGCGCTTCGTCGATAATGATGACTTCATATTCATTAAGGAAGCGATCCTGCTCAAGTTCGGTAAGCAGAATACCGTCCGTCATCAGCTTGATGACGGTATCGTCTGAGGTCTTGTCCCCGAATCGAACCTTATAACCCACGACAGTGCCCAGCTCGCATTTGAGTTCCTGACTGATGCGGTCGGCCACGGTTCTTGCGGCAAGTCTTCGCGGCTGGGTGTGACCTATCTTGCCGCGACGGCCGAAACCTGCTTCAAGACAGATTTTAGGAAGCTGAGTGGTTTTGCCTGAACCGGTGTCGCCGGCAACAATAACCACCTGATTTTCCTTAATCAGTCTGATGATGTCATCCTTTTCCCTGCTTACCGGAAGCTGTTCGGGATAAGTTATTTCCGGTATCTTTTCAGCACGTTTCTGAGCAGATTCAACCGCAGCCGCGGCCTCAAGGGCTAGCTCGGTCACCTTTTCCTCATCAGGCTCGGCAACAGGCCTCTGTCTGGTTCCGAAAACCTTGCGGGCCTTCGCCAGTATGCGGTTACGGTCTCTTATAAGAGCATCTTCAAGAACTTTGGCTATTCTGCTGTAGGTTATTTTGGTTGAAGCTGTATTCATATGTAGTTATTGTCTTTCGGGGATTAAAAATAAAATATCCGCAGATAACGGCCGGCAGCACGTGCTGCCGGCCTGAAAGTAATGTAATTTCCGAGGCTGATTATACGGATATTACGGCGTTTATTCAATATATCCGCCATATGAGTCAATAAGGAGAACGGCCGTCATCATGCGTAAAACGGCCGAAAATCTGAACACGAAGGATTATTCCGACTTAATCCAGTTTCTTACCTTGAACGGCAGTTTATGAGTTTCATTCTGGGCCTCCTTTCCCTGAATTGAGAGAACTCCAGTTACCGACGCACCTGGAACGGCTTTTCCGATTTTAACGTCAAATCCGGAGCTTCCGCTTCCCTCGTGAGTGTTGAACGGTCTTACCGTCTTGCCTGAAAAATCACCGCTTTCCAGAAAAGTGTAGACTGCCATCGGCAGATCCCCGTGCCAAACCGGAGCTCCGAGATAGATTACGTCATATGGAGAAACATCTATGTTTTCAGCAAGTTCCGGTCTTGTGTTCGCATCCTTTTCTTCTCTTGCCTTCTTTACGCATTCACCGTAATCGGCAGGGTAGCTGTAGGCGGTTCTGATTTCAAAAAGTCTGCCTCCGGTCTGTTCGGCAATTTCTTTTGCGACAAGATATGTATTGCCTGAGGAGATACTGCCTACGGCATAGTTTTCACCGGTTCTGGAAAAATAGGCCACAAGAACCCTGTTCTGAGAACCTTCAGTTCCAGCCGCCCCGCTATCAGACTGAACTGCCGCCAGAACCGGACTGCAGAAAGAAAAAGATGCGAGAATCACCGCTGCAGCACCGGCAGCATTTCTCAGACATGAACACTTCATAAACTTCATAATATTTAGGCCTCCCGACCGGAACTGAAACCATGCATCCGTCAACAGGATAAAGAATGCTTCTTAACCATATTCCAAGGTTTATTATCCATTCATTCTTTCAGGGAATGTAAAATAACATTTCCTGATTTTGTACTAAAACAGTCATTTTTCAGCTATTTATACAATTCGTTAAAATTAAACTCCGTCAAATCACACATTTGTTTAACATGCTTCTAACAATTACAAATAAATTTATGCAAAACAGTATTTTTTTTATATAAAAGCTCTAAAAATTGCTATACTCATCAACACGGAGTCAGATAGACTGACACAATAAAAAACAAAACATCACGTTTTGTTTTTATTTGTTTTAAAAATTAAAAAATCATCAACAATAAGATAACAGGGAATTTTAGTTATATGAAATCCACCATGAACAAATTATATTTGGCAATCATGTCAACCCTTCTTGCAACCTCACTCACAGCCTGCGGAAGCAGCAGCAGCGAAGAAGGCGGCGAAATCACTGTTGTGGACGCAACCCTCAAGGAAGCATCAACATACAAGAATAATCTGTTCTGTAACAATCCAAGCACCGCCGTTGAAGACATCTGTAACATCCGCATGTATCAGATTATGGTGGAAGCATTCAACAACGGTGACAACAACATTAACTATGACGTCGGCTACGGCACCAGCAATCACAAGGGTGATATACAGGGTGTTATTGATCAGCTTGACTACATCAAGGGCCTCGGCATCAATGCAATCTGGTTAACTCCTGTATTCCAGAGTGCCGATAACTCAACTCCTGTTACTCCTCTTGACGCCACCGGTTATTTCGGTGAAGACTACTACAAGATTGATCCTCATTTCGGCAGTGAAGACATCTTCAGAACTCTGGTTGACGCTGCTCACGCCAAAGGAATGTACGTATTCCTTGACGGTGTATTCGGTCACTTCAAGTCAACCATTTCAAAGACCTCTCCGTCATACATCTCTCTCGTTTCAACCGACGTATGTCAGGGTCTGGGCTCAACCTACACTGCCGGAGAAGGCACTCTCTGTGCGGATCATTCTCAGGAAGCAACCCTTGATTTCTATAAGGAACTTGCTGCCCACTATATTACTGAATACAAGATCGACGGCTGGAGACTCGACCAGGCTTATCAGGTTCCTGTAAAGAACTGGAAGGAAATCAGAGAAGCTGTTGAAGAAGCCGCAAAGAACACCACCTACACCAGAAACGGAGAAACCGTTCATCCTCTCGGCTACATGGTCGGTGAAATCTGGTCAGGCGACAGCCAGATTACACAGTACGGTTACGGTTCCGACTCACTCCCGGGTCTTAAGTCAAACTTTGCCTTCAATACCCGTTACGGTATCGTAAAGGCTCTGGCAGTTGAAGAATCTTCAGCATACAATCACAAGGGCACCACAATCCAGAACGAACTCGTTAACGCTGAAAACACCTATCCTGATTTTGCAGTACCTAACTACTTCATCTCAAATCACGACCTCGTACGTTTCGGCGACCTGCTTCAGAGAGGCGTAAAGAAGAAGGCTCTCTCTTCAGGCAACTACGATTCCGATAAATACTGGAAGCGTTACAGACTGGCACATACCGTTATCGCCTCATTAAGCGGTCCTATCACCATCTTCTACGGCGATGAATGGGGTCAGGAAGTCCCTAACTTTGACGTTCAGAAGAATGAAATGGGTTACTATGACGACCATGTTGCACGTGTAACCGGTCAGTTCAGCGGTTTCAGCTCAGATCAGGAAAACCTCAAGAACTACGTATCTGAAATGCTGAAGATCCGTAAAAATTCAAAGGCTCTTTCAATGGGTACCATGACCGATATCGGTACTGACAACAATCTCTTTGCAGTCAAGAAGACCTACGGTGATTCCGAAGTAATCGTGGTAATGAACATTCAGGAAGACAAGCAGATCAACGTAACATTTGAAAACAGCCTCTTCTCTGATGAATCAGCCGCAATCTCTCTGAAGTACATGGATCTCTCAAAGGCATCCTGTTCAGAAGAAGAAGTATATCCTGCAGGCACCACCTACAGCTTTACTCTCGAACCTCTCGGAGCTGCTGTATTCTTCAACAAGCTCTAAGCTGAAACAGTCCGGTATCCGGAGTTTATGAGAATAAAATCCGGTACATAAAAAATAAGGCTCTTCACGGAATTGTTGGGAATCCGAGAGAGGACTGGTATCGAATTAGAGTAAAGAAATAGTCCTCATATCTGTAGCCGTATGCAATTCTTTTAGCCACTTTAATTTTATTGTTCATACCCTCTAATTTTCCGGTGCTGATAGGATGAGTAGCGTGAGCTACCAATCCTATCAGACGCCGCTCCTTCAACTCTGCAGATTTCTGAAGTTGCGGTATTCCACTTTCCTTCGCTGCCATAAACCGTTTCATCCATCCGTAGTAGGCTTCTTCTTTGTCTCGTAATTCAAAGAGACGGTTCATTTCTTCTTTCATGGCATAACAGGTGGCAAGATCATTGTGCGTATTAAGAATTTCATTTAAGAATTCTTCTCCTGCTTCACTAAGATTCCGGCTGTCGGTTAACACGGACCAGCGGGCTCTTTTCAGTCTGGTGTACCGCTGACTTTCATCCCGAATATTCTGTTTAAGTTCCCTCAGGACTTCTTTATCTTTAACAGTTTTAACCTGTTTTTTGAATTCTCGGGCTTTGTCCTGATGCCTTCTGGCTTCTTCCAGTCTGACGGAACCTAAAACATCCTTTCCATATTGTGCCTGCATATGATAACGATCATAGACAATCTCAGTATTCGGCATATATTTCTCAACCAGACGGTTAAATGAAGCATTCATGTCCATGGCAAATGCTTTTACGTTCCTCAACTGTTCCTTGTCGTACTCTTCAAAGAATTTTCTGAAATCCTCCATTCCACGGCCTTTCCCAACCCAAAGGATTTCTCCGGTTTCAAGATCCATTACACAGGTAGCGTAACTGTGGCCTTTGTGTATGGCAAATTCATCAACCGCAAGGTATGTCGGTTTATATCCGGAACGCAGGCGCTCCTCTTTCCGTTTTTTAAGAAATTCATCCATGATTCCCTGATGGATTTTCTTAACTGTTTCCCAATGGATACCGGTAATTTCCGCAACAGCAGAAACAGACATGTTTTTGGATAACAGGCTTCTAATCCATTCTGCAGCACGACAGGTTATTCTGGCATGCGGAATCTTTTCAGGTATGTCCTCTGTAAAATATTGTCCGCATTCTCTACACTTGTATCCGTGATAGTGAAAAACCAGACTTAGCCGATGTTTAGGATGATCCGGAAAATCCTTAATTTCAGTTGAGTGTCTGGCATGAGCATATACATTCTTTTTTCTGCAAAAAGGACATATCACGTCCGACGTCTGGCGGTTGCTTTCGAAAGAATAAACGGATTTTAAGGTTTTGGGATCGGAACTGGTTGAAACTAAAGTAAATGGTTGGCAGACTGAGTTTATCTGTGTATCATACGTCTGAAGGGGCATAAAGTATCTCTATTTGTTTTTGTGTGGTATTAAATACTAGAATACTTTTGCCCCTTCTTCAATATTTACATTCCCAACAATTCCGTGAAGAGCCAATTTTTTCATACAGGTGTCATAAAACGAAAAAAGGGGACCCCGCGCATAGCGAATCCCCTCTGAATCAGTTCATGCTCAAAAGTATCAGTTCGTACCGATTTCCACTGCGATTTCTTCGGCCTTTTTACGGAGAGAAATGGTCTTCTCCTTGTTTTCCGAAATGGTTCTGATGATACTTGAATTTGAATCATTTACCTTCAGAATCTTGTCGCTTGTATCATCAATCAGGCGGGACTGATCCGATGTGACATTGCGAATGGCTTCGGTATTGGTGCTAATGCGGGTAACAGTGTTTAGTATCGTATTGATGGACTCATTCATGGTGTTAACACAGTTCATGGAGCTTTCGCAGTCATTCATGCTCTGCTGCATGAGGGTTACCGTGGTATTCACGTGATTCTGCAGAGTCTTTATGGAGTCCTGAACGGAACTTGCTGATTCACCGGTCTTGATTGCCAGACTGCGCACTTCATCGGCAACCACGGCGAATCCGCGGCCGTGCTCTCCGGCTCGTGCCGATTCAATGGCGGCATTGAGTGCAAGAAGGTTGGTCTGATCGGCAATTTCCTTGATGGATCCGACAACAGAGAAAATGCTGTTGGCGCATTCGGATACAGTGGCAATGGCATCACCGGTTCTTCTGATACTGTCGGAAAGTTCTCTTATGGAATCACTGCTCTGTTCAACCATTTTCTTTCCTTCGCGTGAGGCGTCGCCTATGCTGCCGGCAATCTCTTCGGTTTCAACTACGCAGTGATCGATATTGGTAATGGAACCGTTAAGCTGTTCCACGGATGAAATAACCTCATTCAGCTCATTCTGCTGTTCGTTAATCTGGTTTGAAATGTTTTCATTGCTGTTGATGGAATCCCTGGTGGAGGTTTTCAGGAAGCCGTTGATTTTATTGAAAAGAAGCTTCTGATTGTCCAGCAGGAGATTGAAGTTATAGGCAAGCTCTCCGATTTCATCATCTGACTGCACGTCAATCTTGTTGTTGAAATCAGGTTCCTTTTCGGCAAGATCCCTGAGCATGCTGCCTACGTGATGAACAGGTTTTACAATATTTGATTCAACCGCACGGGCTATGTAGATAATGGTTCCCAGGAGGACAAGCAGGGACAGCACGGAAACGACGGCTATGTATATGTGCGCGATGCTTAGGTAGCTGTTCTTATCAAGAATTATGACAATCTTCCAGGGAGCTTCATTCAATTTTTCAGACAGAACAAAAACATCTCCGCGGTCAAGGCTGATGGAGGAAAATGACTGGTCCATCTTCTCCTTTTCGGTTGTTCTGCTGATAACTTCGGGGGAGAGTTCCCTGTAAACCGATTGGAGAGTTCTGTTGAGCAGCGGCTCTCCGGTACTTGATACTATGATTCTGTTGTCTTCATCAAAAACGAGATACGCCTCACCTTCAACAGGCAGATTAAGACTGCTGATAATACCGGTGACGTCATCTATTGACAGGTCAAGACCGACAACACCCTTGTCTGCTGCAGGGTACCCCTCGGAAATGGTAAGCACAAGATCGCTGGTCGTGGTATCAAGATACGGTTCGGAAATTACGACTTCCCCCGGTTTTGCCTTGCTGGCGATATACCACGGGCGCTTACGGGGATCATACCCGCTCTTAAGGTAGTTCTCTACGCTGTCAAGACCCGCGTAGGTCTTTCCTTCCGGATCTCCGTAATAAAGATCATAGACACTGTCTACCTTGATTGGCAGCCCCGTCTGCAGGGTTGATTTCAGAAATTCCGTATCAAGTCCGTAATATCCAGAAATAATTCCTTTTTTAACCTTCAGCCATGAATCAACATTCTGTGTGGTAGCCTTGGCAAGTGACATTGCCGATCTGTATCCCGCCGTATTGATCTGATGAATATTACCGGTCACAAAGATAACAAATGAGCAGACAGTAAAGGAAATTACGGGAACGATTACTGTCAGCAGCAGTTTGGATTTGATGGTTCTCATTCACACGGTCTCTTTTTTAAAACAACTTTATAGGAACATTTTAGCATATTGTATTTTATAAAGATTAAGCATATGTCCAAAAAAAAACGAATAAATATTCATCTGTGATTCCTCCAAAAATGACGTCACGATAAAAATTACCAAAAATCTGTTTATTCACGGGCTGTTTGTCTTTAAACTTGATCCTGAAGTCTCTGCGTTTTTTCCGACGCCGTGAACGTAGGAACCGCATGTAACGGAAAAAACAGTGAACCGGGGACGCATCATCAACAAGAACACCGGACAGATATTATGACTCCAGACATGAAAAATTCACCAAACCTGTTTCTTTCACTGATTCCGGTGGTATTTCTCTTTATCCTTCTGGCCTTTAGCGTCTACTGCTTCGGTGACGACTGCGTGTCAGGACCGAACCAGATGGTGCTTTTTGCAAGCACCTTCGCGGTGTTCATCGTCAGCATTCTGGCAGGCCGGAAATATACCGAGCTGGAAAAAGGCATGATTCAGGGCATTGCTGAAACTCTTCCCGCATGTCTGATTCTGCTTTTTGTCGGTGTGCTGATAAGCGTATGGTTTGTAAGCGGAACCATGCCCACCATGATCTATTACGGCATGAATCTGATAAACGCCAGAGTATTCTATCCGTGCGCGGCGATTGTCTGCGCCCTGGTGTCGATGTGCATCGGAAGCTCCTGGAATACCGCGGCCACGGTAGGTATCGCCGCCATGGGCATAGCGAAAGCCCTGGGACTGGATCCGGTCATCACCGCCGGAGCCGTTATTTCCGGTTCATATTTCGGAGACAAGATGTCTCCGCTTTCCGAAACCACCAATCTGGCCTCGGCGGTAAGTCAGGTGAATCTTTTCGATCACATAAGAGGCATGACATTCACCACGGTGCCGAGCATCATCATAAGCGTAATCATGTTTGCGGCAGCGGGGCTCCGGGCACAGCCTGCAGCCGAAAGCATTGATAACGAGTCCTTCAGAGATATGCTTCAGAGCTCATTCAATATCAGTCCATGGTGTCTTCTGCCTCTTGCCGTGCTCATTTATTTTGCCGTGAAGCGGTATCCGCCGATTTTTACCATTCTTGCGGGAATTGTTTCAGGTCTTGCCGCAGCAGTTATATTTCAGTTTGACAGCATTACCGGAATTCTCGGAACCGACGGTTCCTTTCCGGAAAACATCAGAGCCCTCTGGCTCGTAACCTATGACGGACTCAGGCTCAATACCGGGAACGAGGCGTTCAATGCGCTTCTGTCGGGAGGCGGAATGTCAGGAATGTTCAACACGGTGATTCTGATGATTGCCGCAATGAGTTTCGGTTCAGCCATGGAATGCTCGGGATGCCTCCGCCGTATAATGTCCGTAGTGGTCAGATTCATAAATTCCGCAGGCAGGCTTGTGCTGGCGACAGTTCTTACCGCTTTCGGCATAAACGCCATTTCCGGAGAACAGTGCATGAGCGTGATTCTTCCGGGGAGAATGTATGCTGAAATCTATGACGACATGAAAATAGCGCCGACCGTCATGTCCCGTTCCCTCGAGGACGGCGGAACCATTACCTCCGTTCTCATACCATGGTCAACCTGCGGTGTCTACTTTTCAGGGATCATGGGAATTTCAACTCTAGACTATCTGCCTTACTGCTTCTTCAACCTTGTCAATGTCGGACTGGCGGTCATCTTCGCCGTATTCGGCCTGGGCATTGTCGGAAAGAGCGGAAAACAGCCTGCGGACTTCTGAAATCAGAGGTCTGTCTGACGAAACGCCCTTACCTCAGCCATGATGAGAGGAGCATTTTCAGGAGTGTAGTACGGATTTCTCACCTGATCGGCATGTCCGTATCCGGCCTTGACCATTACACAGGTGGCAATACTGTCCAGAATTCCGGTTACATCGTATTTATCCTCACCGTAATCATAGGTATCCGGATCAAATCCTATGCGGTAAAAGATATATCCTAAAAATCTGCAGGCGTCGGAAATGCGGTATTCGTATCCTCCGTAGCACCAGAACAGATTGGCAAAGTTTACGACGGATTCGGGAGTGGTACACCGGGAGTAGAGATATTCCTCCCACCTCCTTATAACAGCAGCGGAACCGTATTCCGCAATCATGCTTTCGGCAAGATCAGTAAGCTCATGAAGCTCGCGATGACTGATTTCATCATACAGACAGTCGTACAGTCTGCAGGTGTCAGCGTCGATAACTTCTTTAATCCATGACTGCGCCTCTTTGTCAGAAGAAATATCCTCTGCTGACCGGGGCGGACCTGCATTATGTTTTTTCCGTGACATTTTGAATTCCCGTGGCGAATAATTTATATACTCATATTATAACAATACCTGCGTTATGAAACATAACGGCAGTCCGTAAACCCGCATTTCCTGCAGTCTGAAGCATTATCTTTGAACCATTTCACATTTATAATAACAAAAGACTCTTTACATCTGTCGGCAGCAGTGAGTGTTCAGTATTTCAGCGGGGATCTCAGTCCGGAAATTTTTTAGCCGTTATAATAAGCTAAAAAGTATCTGTATTTACAAGTTTCTTACTGATGATTTACAGGGTGTCATGACGTATCCGAAACCTCCGTACTCATCGATTTGAGATTTTATAACACAGTATGTCGAGTGATTACATATTTGTTCAGGAGGAATCATGGACACAGCATCATCCGCCGGAAACACTCAGAATGAAGGGCTGTCTCTCAGAAGGAGAATCAGAAGAATAATGGAACTCACGGGAGAAGGGCTGGTTGACAGAAGCGATTCCGTAAGATCAGCCGTTCTTGCCAGTCTCTGCGGTCTCAATACCTTTCTTTACGGGCCTCCGGGAACCGCAAAGAGCATGATCTGCCGAAGACTTAATGATATTTTTGCAGGAAACAGCCGCTACTTCGAGCATCTGATGCACCGTTTCTCAACACCTGAGGAGCTGTTCGGTCCAATCAGCATCACCAAACTCAAACAGGATGAATACGAACGTCAGCTGTCAGGATATCTTGCCGACGCGGACTTTGCCTTCCTTGACGAAATCTGGAAGTCATCACCGGCCGTGCTGAACACGCTGCTTACACTCATCAACGAGCATACATATCATAACGGAAACCGGATTATGAAGGCTCCTTTGCGCAGCATGGCCGTGGCCTCAAATGAAATTCCGCTTAACGATGATGATCTGGCCGCTCTTTATGACAGATTCATTGTCAGACTGGTGATAGAACCTGTCAGGGGAGCCGACAATTTCATAAAAATGGTTACCACCGCTCCGGCCGTGGAAAATGACGAATCCGCACATGCCGGAAAGATGAAGGAACTTGCGGTAACCGCCGATGAATTTGAAAAATGGAAGAAGGCCGTTGCCGACACCGGGCTTTCCGATGAACTTCTCAGCGCCATGGCCTCTCTGCGCGAAAAAATAGCTGCCGACTACGCCGAGAACGTACGTTTAAACAGGGAACATGCGGATTATGATGGTTTTTCCGATAACGAAAAGACCGGAACCGATGCTTCATACGTCTCCGACCGCCGCTGGGTTCAGAGCTCGGTATTCATGAAGGCTGCAGCCTTCTTCAATGAAGAAGAGAAAGCCGGGATCAGACATCTGATACTGCTTGAGAACGTGCTCTGGCACAGTCCTTCCGAAAGGCCTTATCTCAGAAAGCTGATCCTTAACGAGATAAGACAGGTTATGGGTGCCAGAATCAGCAATACCGACGAAGGAAAGATTCTGGAAAACAGCAGGGTGCTTGAAGAAATTCTTGCCACCTGCAGCAATGAACAGCTGTTCACGGATCATAATGTGGGTATCCGCATGACTTCCGACAAGGGCGAACCGAGTGTTTTATTCAATATGCTCAAGGACTTCGGCTTCACCTACGTAAAAGCCAATGATTTCTGGAATCCTGACTCATGGTACCGCAAGGTTTCACCGGATCACTTCTATACCTCCGAAACCTATGAAAAGTGCCGTAATTCCGTAAGGGACGGTAAAACCTCCATTCTGCTTCCGGAAATCGGGGATGTAATCAGAATCATTCTCTATCGTGATCTTAACGGGTACTTTACCAAGGGAGACTCCGATGGAACCGAAGTGTTTACCTTCTCGGTTCCCGGACACAGAGGCATCGACGGTCAGTCTCTGGAAGAGGAACGCTATGCTGCGCCTTCTTCTCTTCTGCCGAAGTTCATTCAGTTAAGACTTAAGAACCGTCTCGACGAACGTTTCGAAATGTATGCCAGAATTTCTGAAATTCAGAGTCATTTCGGATGTCTTGAGATGAAAATCAAAACCAGCATCAGGATTGATTTCAAGGATATATTCGAGCCGGCCTGCTTTGATGCCGAAAAATACGCCTCGGACGTGGCTGCCGTGCGCACGGTGGCTCCTTTAAGAGGTGGTGAACCTGACAGCGAGCTTAACGGCCGCTTCATGCAGATGGCCGGAATGGACTCTTATGTTCTCTTCATGGAAAACGGCGACAGGGTGCTTTATCAGGCCAAGCACGGCAATTTCCCTGCAGCAAGAGGCGAGGTAATCACCTACGAAAGACGCTTTAACGGAGCAAGATACATCTGGGTGGAAAAGAACAGCTACCACAGATGGTTCGAGCATGAGATTTCAAGACTGGGAATCGGTTCAGCCCGTCATCTCAACTGCACACTCACTGATAAGAAAGAGCTTTTTGCCGCGGGACTTCACTGTGTCCTGAATGACGGTGAAACACCGTCAGCAGACAAACTGGTAATGCGTCTTCAGACCATAAATCATGAAAAGTGCCTGCTTGAGCTTTCACCTGAAGACAGGCTGGACATAACCTCCGTCAGAATTCCTTATGATGAATTCAGAAAGGACGGTGAATTCGACATATTTGATCATCACGGCAGAGTCTGCGGCAGGGCAGCCACCAGAGAGGCGCCAACCGGCAGATCCGTAAAAATCAGATTCACCTCCGGAGGCGAGGTAAACAGCGTCATCTCCGGCGACATCATGAAATTCCTTGATGAGATAATAGGCTCCTTCAGAAAGGTAAAACAGCTCATTGAGGAGAACGGCAGATGCATAAGGGAAATAAGAGAGCGACTTGACGCCATGAGAAACAGCGTCAACTCCGATATTTTCCTGTCTGATGATGAGAAACATGCGCTTACGGCCGTGATTGAGGAGGTTTATGCTCCGGTAACTGCCGAAATCTCCAGAGCCGGAAACTATGAATCCCGGGTACACGAACTTGTCAGAAAATATTCAGTTTCCGCGACAGGTGCATAACGACGCACCGGCATCCGGCCTCCCCGGCCGGATACCGGTATGCCCGTTCAGGTAAATGAGGTGCACTGATGACCGACAGAACTACAGTTACTGATAATACTCCCGGCAGACAGGGGGATCAGACAGTCGCTGACGTTTTCAATGATGAAGAGAGAAAAGGAAACGCTGATGAGTTTTCCCCGAAAGGAACCGTTCCGGGCGTGTTTCCCATTATCGATTTCTATCAGGAAGGCGTAAAAACCCTGCGCCGGCTCCGCGAGGACTATGTCCGCAGCCGCAGAGCCGGATGTACGCCGTCCGTGCTCAACAACATGGATGCAGCCCTCGGCGGTCTTAACAGACTGAACCGTTCTCTTGCCGATTCTCTTAACAGGCGTCTTGCCAGAGGAAACGAATATGCGGATGATCTGCTCCTTGCCGATTATCTGTCTCACAGAACGCTTAAGGATTTTCAGAAAAAGGAACAGTATCTGAAGGATCTTGATCACCTGGGTGAAAAGTATCTCAGGATCCGCGATTACACAGCAGAACTGCGTGATCACATGAAATCATATGCGGATTATTCCGCAGAGCTCATGGCTCTCAGAGATAACCTCAATACCGCCTCCCCGGATAAAAACGTGCAGATCATCAGAATTGAGGATCTCACCGATCTCTGCCTCCGCGAGTTCAATGTGGCTGACGGAATGCGCAGGGCTCTTACGGATTCCGTTACGGCTGCCGTACGGAAACTCGAGCAGGAAAAGGAAGAGGAAATCCGCAGCTTTTCCGAGAAGGCTTTAGGCACTCAGTTTGAAGAGCTTAAGGAAAGCGTGGATTTCTGCTCATCTCAGGGAATCCCTTATTCCGTATACGCCAGATCCTTCGGCGGAGACGGAAGTGACGAGGAAATAAGGGACATGACCGACCACTACATGTCAAAATTTCTGAAGAACGGGGGCAGGGAGACCGAAATGAGTCCGTATGCCACGGTCCGTCCGTCCGACTCGGGAAGCGTGTTTCTTCGGTATATCAATGTGGTCAGAAACAACGTACCGCTCATTAAACTGCTTGATTCACTCGGCAGAACCCTCGGACTCGAAGCCCTGGCTTCCAGACGTTCCGAGAAAATCTATACCGAACGCATCGGCAGGTACCGTAAAAGCGTTAAAGGCGATCACATCTCCGGAATAACACTGAGTGACACGCTCAATTACGTGCTTCCTGAAGAACTTGCCAGACTAAGTGATCCGGAACTGGAATCTCTTTTCGACATAAAACTTCTTAATCGCGAGCTTCTCGCCTTTGACTTCATTAAAATGGCCAGGGTATTTTCCGGTAACGGCAGGACAGCGGGCGGGGAAGGAGAACAGGAAAGGGGCCCCGTAATCGTCTGTGTTGACACCAGCGGTTCAATGAAAGGTGAGAATGAAGATTATGCCAAGGCCGTTACCGCCGTTCTGGCCCTTAAATGTCTTGAGGCGGGAAGACCGTGTCACATCATAAACTTCGCCATTGAAACGGAGACTCTTACCATTACCGGTACGGAAAAAGACACCTCGCTTGATGAACTTAATTCATTCCTTAAGAGATCCTTCCGCGGCGGCACTTCAATAGACAACGCCCTGCGCGAGGTTTCCGGAATGATTGAGCATAATCCTGCTTTTGCCAGAGCGGATCTCCTGTGCATAACGGACGGTAAATATCTTTTCAGCGAGGAAACCGTACGCGAGGCCCGGCGCATCAGAGAGAAATACGGAACAAGATATCTCGAATTTGTTAAAGGTTTTTCAGATTTTAACAAAAACGGCATTTTTGATAAGATTTTTGTGATATGCAACAATAATTTCTCAGAAAAATAGCAATGAATTATAGTAGAATATCTAACGGCTATTGAACATTCTGCAGATTTTTTAAGCTGAATTCTGCAGTAGATCTTACGGTCTGACACAGCCATGAGACACATTTTTTATCTGTGTTTCACATGGTCAGCCGTACGTTATAATAACTATATTGAGGGAAAAAACATGCCTGTTGAATCCGGTTTACTGAACCTGCTGGTCGAAAAAAACATCATTAGCAGCCCTAAAAAGAGTGTTGTACAGGGTGAAGTTGAGGAATACGAAAAATCGGTCATTGCCACCGTTATAAATTTAAGCTACGCCGAACCGAAACAGCTTATGGATCTTCTTGCTGAAGAATATGATCTTCCTTCCATGGACTTTTCTCAGTTCAACCCGAAAACAGCTCCTCAGAAGTATCTTAATGAAGAATACTGCATGAAATATGAAATGGTTCCTATAGGGGTGGTAAACAATACACTGTATCTTGCGGTTTCCGATCCTTCATGCATCAACGCCATTGAAGGCCTTGACGCCTTCTCCACCAAATATGCCATTCCGACCGACATGATACTGGTTGAGGAAGACAAGCTTCAGAGAGCGCTCACCGTTCTCTTCCGCAAGAACATCAATCTTGATGATGATGAAAAGCAGGAAGGCAGCTGGTACGACTGATATTTACTGTGTCTCCGGTTACATCATAACAGTAAAACTGAAAGTCATATCTTTAGCGGATATGACCTTCAGACGTTTTATGTGTGAGACCCAGGCGATACTGCCTGACACGCGACTGTTACCATACTATATCGGTAATTTCGATTATTTCAGGCTCCCAGACCTTTTTCATCTTATTAAGTGATTTCTGCAGTTCCTTAAATTCCTGAGCTTTGGAAACAGTTCTGTAAGGAATGTTCATTCCTCTGGCAATTTCTTCAATGCTGAAATCAGGAGCACAGTTGCTTCTTCCCGAGCGATCCATCATCTTTCTGTCCAGAAGGAGCATTTTTACTCTGCTTTCCTTCATCAGAGGCACTGAATTGAGGTCGGCAATAAGATCTATCGGATCTATGATAAGCAGGATATTGGATTTAAGTCCGGCTCCGCAGGCTATGGCAACCAGACCGGCGTTGCAGGAGCTCTTCAGACATCCGTATGACTGGATAATGTAGGTCAGTTTCGGAGAATTTTCGTCAATATCCTGTTCCACCAGGTCATAAATGGTGTGACCGTGCTGATCAACTCTGAGATGCTCGTAGAAGACTGAACGGGTGACGGCGTTGATCTGCCGGTACATGCAGTTCGTTTCAGTCATGGACGGAATGGCATCGGCAAGCTCCTTTACCTCATCGGTGCTGCCGATTACGGTGTGAAACGGAGCCCGGCCCGCATTGAATCTTACCGGAAGATAGGATTCCGCAAAATCCTCATCGGATCTTGACGGGAAGTATCCGTGAATCATTTCGGTTTCATCTTCCGTTTCCTCTTTAATCATTTCCAGCATTCTGCTGAAATCCACACTGTTGCGGAACTCCTCATCTGCAGTGTAGAAAGGTTCCCTGAACGGAATATTGATATGGGCGGGCTTGCAGGTCAGGGAACAGGTGCGGATGACGTTGCATACTCTCTCGACCGTAAAGTTGTTGGTCTGGTCGAGATAATCCTCGTAGATCTGCAGAAATGAAGCAAATTTGCCGAATATGCGTCCCTGACAGGTTGTCTGGTTGGCTCCGCAGTCAAGAAGCTCATCAGGACGATCGGCAGTTATGATCAGCAGGGGAATATCATAACGGCAGGCTGCAACCACGGCGGGATACAGATTTGCCACGGCACTGCCTGACGTGGTGAATATTACGGACGGTTTCCTGGTGGCCCTGGCGGCTCCCAAAGCATACCAGCCCAGACCTCTTTCATCATAATGAATATGCTTTCTGAATCCGGAAATGGCTGACATGGCCATAACCAGCGGGGCACTTCTTGAACCCGGTGCATAGAATATATCCTGAAAACCGCATTTTCTTAAAGGGTACAGCACGCGAAAGGCGGAAAGCACCTGTTCATTTATGATCTGTTCTTTTTCACTCATTATATTAACTCCGGAAAAATCTGCCGCTTTCGGTTAAGACCTGATGTTATCCGCATCATCGGAAGCCTCTTCCGCCGGGGAGGAGTTTCCGTTTTTACCGCTGCCGGTATTTACTGACTTTTCAATCTCGGCTTCAACGTATTTTTTAACGGCCTGATTACGTGTCAGATCAACCTCGATAAGACAGTGTTTCACGGACCTGTCATTAAGCATTTCAAACAGCTCGTCGTAGTTCGTTACACAGGCGTATCGGATTCTGAATGATTTGCAGAAATGATAGAAATTCATGCCGTGAGGATTGATGAACGAGGTGTTCAGCATCTTTTCAGAGGCCACCGGAAATCTCTCAAATATTCTGCCGCCGTTATTGTTGAGAACGACAACCTTCAGCTGACAGACGCAGATGAACGGCAGGGCGCTGAGATCGTACAGAGCCGTGGTATCGCCGATGACCGCCACGGTCGGATGCTCAAAGGCAATCCCCGCCGCGGTGGCAATCTGACCGTCGATTCCGGAAACCGTCCTGCTGGTGAATACGGTATTGGGAACGTTCAGGTATCTGTCCGCCATTCTTACCGCAGTACTGTTTCCCAGAAACAGATACGGCTTCTGAGGCAGTGCATCATTAAGAAGTCTGAAGAAGTCAGCCTCGTTTCGCATGTCTCTCTTTTTAAGATCCTCAATGCTCTCGAATCCTGAGTTTCTTCTGGATTCAAATACTGATGCGGTCTTTCTCAAAGATACGTCCGCAGACTGAATATACGGCAGCACGTCATAGCTTTCGTTAAGTGAAACACCCCAGACGCTTCCGGCATTCATGTTGTACGGAGAATCGTTCATGAACACCTGAACGACATTCTTCTTTCTGACGGACAGGAACTCAAGAACACTTTTGGAAATGAATCTGCCTCCGAGCACCAGAATGTAGTCATACGGAAGATTGCCGTATGAAACCTTGGCGCTGTCGGACATCGGCAGCGTCTCCGTCATCATGCCGCGGTTAATGAAGGATGACGGCTGATGATTTCTGTACCAGGCATCAAAATCCGCGATGTAGTTGAGCTTTGTACTGCCTCTCAGGTTTGACTGAATGTCGGCATATACCTGAAAACCGGTTCTTTCAAGATAAACCCTGACGTTTTCAGCCTCTTCGGCATTAAGGGAACCGGCAATCACAAGAGTTCTGGAATCGGTGATATGTCTCAGGAGACCGAGTCTGTCATCCGTGGCCGTCATGTTGCGGGAGAGGGAATTGAGATTCTCGTTAAGGGCTTCACTGACAACGGAGTTTTCAGCATCCGAATTTTCCGCAGTACCTGACTGAATTCTGCTGAAATGATAACCGGTAAAGCAGTTGAGCATTTCTTCCTGAATTTCCATGATGGAGGTTACCACGCGTTCATCGAAATTCTCAAAAATAGGCTGTCCGGCCTTGATTTCGGGAATTTCGCAGAAAAGTCCCGGCTGCGGGGTAAGTCTTATGTGCAGGGGTTTTCTCAGCATTTCCGCTCTTTCATAGGCCTTAATGACCCTGAAGGCGATTCCTGAAGGGGTAAGACGCGGATTCCACAGATCCAGAGGCACGTACTCGCAGAAGTTGGCAAGTATCGGATCGACATGGGTTGAACTGCCGCAGCCGTTTTCGTTCATGTCATTGGCCATGTCCGCGCTGATGATGACCATGGGATTTTTATGACCGCGGGCTTCCATCAGTGCAGGGGCCAGATTTGCCAGTCCCTCATCGGTACTGACGATTACCGCAATCGGTTCTTCAGACACACGGGATCTTCCGTAAGACAGAAAACCGAGAAGTCTCTCATCATAGATTATGCGGAAGAGAGGTGTGGGAGCCTGTTCGGCAACCATTCCGAAATAGGATTTCATGGACATGGCATCGCAGTATGCGGTCTCTATCTTCATGCAGGTGAGCAGAGCTATGATTTCAGCGGACTGATTAAAAGCTCTGTAACCGTATTCCCTGAGGGAGTTAATCATGTCTTGCGTTTCTCCTTTTTATTCTCCGGACTTCATCATGTTGATTTTCGCCAGCACGCGGGCCACGTCATCTTCCGGTATTATTCTTTTAAGTACGGCGGTCATCTTGAGGCCGGTCTCCTTCCATTCGGAAAGCGGGTCTGATTCTCCCATGATTCCGGCTCCGCCGTAAAGTGTTATCTCGCCATTTCTAAACAGAGCGCTTCTCAGCATCACCAGGGCTGTCGAACAGCCGCCGTATGTCATGCCGGCGGTTCCCGCATACATTCCGGTAAGAAGGGCTCCGCACCCGTCAAGTACCCTGACGGCCTCTTCACGGGGATATCCCAGAGTTGCGGGGGTAGGGTGAAGCAGTCTGATAATTTCTTCCGTTGAAATATTATTCTTTATATTTCCGGAGATTTCAATGAGAAGATGGGTAATGTATGAAAGCCGTTTAAGCTTTACGGGCATCCGCTGCACGTCATCAGATATCGTACGCAGGCGGTCGTCGATGAAATCCGCCACGATACGGTTTTCGTTAAGGTTTTTGGGATCCCTGATAAGAGCGTCTCCCTGTTCCACAGGAACAGATCCCGCCAGTGCATCGCAGTAAATTCTGCCGTCGCGGATGCTGAAGAGTTTTTCCGGAGTGAAGGAAACAAAGAGCTCCGGTCCGTCAGTTGCAGAATGCTCTTTTCCGGCGCCGGACATATCCGTTTCCTGACGGCACGCATCGGCAAAACCGAGGTACAGGTAGCTTTCATCTCTGACTTTTAATACACGCTCACGGACAAGACGGCTGATGAAATTCTTAAGAGCTCCGGCAGAGAATCTCCTGATTCCTCCGGTGCTGAACACTGCTCTGCGGGCTGTTACCGCTTTTTTGAGAGTCCTGCCGGAAGAGTTTATGACGCCGGTTATATAACCGATCCTGCGGGCGAATTCCCTGTAACCGGGAACCTGAGTCAGGTCTCCGTTTAAAAAGAACTCCTCAGGTTCCAGGTTGTCACCATATTTTAAGCTGGAGTCGTCAGTCAGTTTCTCCCGACTGAAGACACGGATCTCATCAGCATCGGAATCAGCATATATTTCAGCTCTTAAGGTAAGCTTTGCGGGATCTGCAGCAATAAGAACCCCGGGGGTGTAACTGAAGCTATTGACCTGAGGCTCGAAAAGGCTCCTGAAAATCATCGTGTCCTTATGGAGACCGCGGCATCTTCCGAAGGCAAGATACAGTGATTCATCAGAGCCTGATATCACGACTGTTTCGCGACACGCCGAGGCACGGATAATGAGTTCAAGAGTGTCCGCCAGTTCCTCGAGACAAGGGAATTTATCTTCCGCAAGGGCTCTGAGACTGACGTTTTCGCTTCTGGCGGTATTAACGTTTTTTTCGGAGATCGTGTCGGATTTCTGATCAGGATCGACAGTCTGCTTTCCGGCACAGGCATTTTCGGCCAGAAAGTTTATAACAGCATTCCGAATCATCTAAAGTCCACTCCGTTTCTGAATTTTGGGGCATTATACCACACTTGCAGGTCATAATCAGAATTAAGAAGGTTCTGAATCAGATCATATCCCGGAGCATCAGAATTCCATTCAGCATAAGTTATTAAAAAGAGCAGGTGAACACCGAAGCAGACACTCAATTGGAGCGAATGAAAAAAAAACTCACCTCAATCGCATTTGACGGAGACTAATCATCGGACACGTGTCGGCCGACTCCTAAAGATTATGCTGAATGAGTAGAGAAAAAAGGGAAACCGGAGGATTACTGCAAACCTCCGGTTTCTCTTCTCAATATAACTCAGGCTGTCTCAGTCTCACAGGTATTTAACACATGGTGACGGAGTCCCCGGTTTTATAATCAGTTGAACAGACTGCCAACTGCATTGGTTGCTGCTTCAGCGGCTTTCTTCTTTGCTTCCTCTTCAGCCTTCTGCTTGGCCGCGGTAACAGCGGCATCGGTTGCAGAGTTCAGAATGTCTGATGAACCTGAAGCGGCATTTGTAACCGTATCGGTCAGGCTGCCAACGGCATTAAGATTGCTCTGAGCTGAATTCAGGGTATCCTTCGCTGAATCAACGGTCTGCTTTGCGGAATTAAGAGTGGAAGAAGCCTTTTCCAGGGTAGAGGTGCCGGTAGCAGCACTTCCGGTTGCCACTGAAGAAAGATTGTTAAGAGCGTCTGTTGCGTTCTTGGTACTGTCAACAGCATCCTTTGTAGCTGAAATTGTCTGAGAAGTTGTTTCCAGCTTGTTTGAAGTGGCATCAAGCAGTGAAGCATGTGCCACACCCAGCCCTGCAAATATCATCAGGGATGATAAAATATTCAGTTTTTTCATGTTAAATCAGTTTGACCTCAAAGTGTATGTGATTTGAACGGCCGCAAATCCTTAAACGGCATTTTTACCGTTAAACCGGCCATAATATACAATAGGTGCTTTTATGATTCAATGATAAATATTATCAATGACGATTTTTGTATTTTATTGCACCGGACGGTTCGGAAATTTTTGTGAAACCTTTGCAGTATCTACTTTCTGAACTGTTTCAAAAATTTTAACACTTTTATATATTTTTATATAACGATAATTTAGAATTGAGATAGATCACACATTTGATTATAAAAACTGTTATAAAAATTTTCCGTAGATGTAATCAGAATGTTAAACAAAAACTATGATACGAATATCAGAACGGGAGAATATATTCAGGTTTCTGAAACACGGGAAATAAATACGTCCGTTAAAGATGTTTTATCTGGAAGTCTGCGCTTTTGAACTGTTTCTGGATTTTTGAGAGGCGGCTTCATTTTCAATCTGCTCATCTCTTTCCTGAGCCAGTTTTTTGAGATCTTCAAAATCCATAGGATTTTCACGACGGAACTCGGCAGGGTACCTGGCCTCGACATCGTGCCACAGTCCGAAACCGAATGAATGGGCATCACGTTCAATTCTGAGATATATGGAGGAGGTGTTCTTATGGTTTGCCCAGGCATATCCCTGACGTATCATCTCTCTGTTTACGTTGAGCTTCCTGTAGTAGATCTCGCCCAGAACATAATCATTATTTTCATTATTTTCATATTTTTCATCTTTCTGGTCTCTGACCTTGATGCTGATTTTGTTCTGCCAGATGAGATCCCTCAGGTACCTGCGGGCTTCCTCTCCGTAAGGCTGAGTAGGTTCCGGAGCTTCGATATCCGCCATCCGTACCAGATTCTCCCTGCCGTTTGCGGACTCGCACAGGAAAAAATTACCGCTGATTACCAGCGTCACCCTGCAGGTAAGATAATTCTGTCTGGTCCACGGACGAGCCTGTGCGGCCGGCAGCATGCATGATGCTATCGACAGAGCCACAACAAACCGAGCAATCCAGCCTTTCATCCAACAACCCCAGAATCAGTGAACGAGATCTTTCAATGCAGCGGAAGGGCATGTCACACTGAAAAGACAAAAAAACAAACTACTTTTAATATTTTATGACAAGTATGAACAATATGGCACTGTCAATGTCTAAAGGTTAAACGCAATTCACAAATGAGAGTACAGTTTATGTTAAAAGTTGTTTTTTAAGATCCCGGTTAAACATAATTTCTCATTAGGAATTAAAATGAAAATGAGGCATCCGGGATTTTTCCGGGACAGCATGTGTACCGCTTTGCCGACGATGCCGGTTCACTGCCTGAGAGTCCTGATAAAACTCATCCGGAACCGTTTAAAGGAGATTCCCCGCCGGGGTACTGAGATTCCATATGAAATTCTTAAAAATACTTCTTCCCGTTTCTCTGATTGCCGGTCTGACTGCCGGTGTGTTTTATTTAAAACAGCAGGAACAGGGTTCAGCCGTCGAAATCGAAGGCATCGCCGCCTGCAACGGCCGCCTTGAAATGAAAAGAGTGGATGTCGCCAGTCTCTATGCCGGCAGAGTCGACACCGTTGCCGTTAATCGCGGACAGCAGGTTCACAAGGGTGACGTGCTTGCCGTTCTGTCTTCTTCGGTTACCGAAGCCCAGGTGAAATCAGTAACCGCTCAGAAGAAAAGGGCTCTCGAAACGATATCGAAAATAGATTCGCGTCTGCGTCAGGCAGACGAGGAAATAAGACTTGCCGCCATAGAACTTAACGATGCGCAGAATCTCCGCCGCGACAGCCTGATATCCCAGACGGAACTTGAAAGACGCATGACAGCCCTCAGCACCAGAAAAGAAAGTAAAGAGGTGCTCCTGAAGGAAAAACAGGAGGCTCTTTACGAAACAGGCAGAATCGACGCGCTTCTCGAAGAAGCGAAATCACGCAATGACGACATGACCGTAAGGGCTCCTTTTGACGGGGTTGTCGAATACCGTCTCACAGAACCGGGCAATGTTGTGGGAGCTGGTGGCAGGGTTGTCTCCATGCTTGATCCGACTGACGTGACTCTTGACGTTTTTCTGCCTACATCAAAAGCCGCCAGGGTGAAGGTGGGCGACGAGGCGCGTATTGCAATTGACGGAATTGATACGGTGATTCCTGCAAAGGTTGATTATGTGGCGGATGATGCCCAGTTCACGCCGAAATACGTGGAAACCAGAGAAGAACGAGCAAAACTTCTTTTCAAGGTTACTCTCAGAATTCCGGAGGAGATTACCCGAACAAACTACCGCATGCTTAAGGGCGGCATGCCGTCAGTAGGGTACGTGAACTATGCGGGTGCGCCGTGGCCTGATTATCTCAGCGTAAAAAACGGCATGACTGAAATTAACAACGGACGGGATGAATCCGCGGCAGCGGCTCACACGTTCCCTGATACTGCCGGCACAGAAAATCAGTAGCATAACCATCCGTACTTTTTCCACGTATAAGGCTAATAACCGGCTGAGTAATTATGGATAAGATTAAAAACCCCCGGGACATCGCGAATCCCGTGATAAGCATAAGTCATCTGAGCCATTCCTACGGCAGGGTATCGGCTCTTGACGATGTTTCCCTGGTGCTGCCGGGCGGAACCACCATCGGACTTGTCGGTGCCGACGGGGTCGGCAAGTCCACGCTGCTGTCCGTAATTGCCGGAACCAGAATTCTTCAGAAGGGAGAGGTGAAGGTATTCGGCAGAGACATAACCAAAGCCGCGGAACGTAAATATCTCTCACGTCTGGTTGCATTTATGCCTCAGGGGCTCGGCAAAAATCTCTATCAGACACTTTCCGTCCGCGAAAATCTTTCATTTCATGCGGATCTGTTCGGGCTGAACGGCAGGGAGAAGAATGCCCGCATCAGAAGACTCATGGCCGCGACTTCTCTTACTCCGTTTGCGGACAGAGCCGCAGGCAAGCTCTCCGGCGGCATGAAACAGAAGCTGTCCCTCTGCTGCGCCCTGATCCACAGTCCGGAGCTGCTGATTCTTGATGAACCGACGACAGGCGTCGATCCGCTATCAAGACGTCAGTTCTGGAGACTGGTTGATTCTCTCCGCTCTGAAAATCCGGGAATGACCGTTATCGTATCCACCGCATACATCGACGAAGCTGAAGGCTTTCAGCACACCATCATGATGAATGACGGTAAAATCATTGCCTGTGACAGCACTGCGGAAATCATGAAGTCCATGAATGCCGCCACTCTGGAAGAAGCCTACATGACACTCCTTCCTCCCGACAAGAGAGGAAAGGAAGGCGGATTCAGGATACCTCCGTATACGCCTGACAGCGACGGTGTATATGCCATAAGTGCCACAAATCTAACCCGCAGATTCGGGAGCTTTACCGCTGTGGACAACGTAAGCTTTGAAATCGGAAGAGGCGAGATCTTCGGTTTTCTGGGGTCTAACGGCTGCGGCAAGTCAACCACCATGAAAATGCTTACCGGTCTGCTGGAACCTACATCCGGTGAAGCCAGAATCATGGGGAAGGAATTCACCGCCGGCAATCTGGAAATCAGAATGAAGGTAGGCTACATGTCCCAGTCCTTCTCCCTGTACGAGGAGCTTACGGTAATGGAGAATCTGTATCTTCATGCCAAGCTCTATCACATACCGATTACTGAACGCGGCAGAGCCATAAGATCCGTGCTGGAAAGATTCAGCCTTACGGAGCTCAGACACACCAGGCCGTCATCCATGTCCCTGGGGCTTAAACAGAGACTTCAGCTTGCGGCGGCCTGTCTCCACAAACCGGAAATTCTCATTCTGGATGAACCTACATCCGGGGTGGATCCGGCGGCAAGAGACATGTTCTGGGATTACCTCATTAAACTCTCCAGGGAAGACAGGGTAACAATTTTCGTATCAACTCACTTTATGAACGAAGCGGAAAGATGTGACCGCATTTCCCTGATGCACAGAGGCAGGGTACTGGCGGTAGGAACTCCGGAGGAACTTAAACGAAACCGCAATGAAGATACTCTGGAAGAGGCCTTTATTCATTATCTTGAAGAGCAGAGTGACGCGGTTGAAGAGATTCCTGAAAGTGCCGGCACTGAAGACCCGGTGAAGAACATCACCCATGGAGGTTTTCTCTATACGCTGTCCATCATCAGGGCCTTTGCCGTTCGTGAAGGCAGGGAAATCCTCAGAGACAAAATACGAATGTTCTTCGTAATCTTCGGAGCCCTTATTTTTGAAATATCGGCCTCATACGGCATTTCATTTGACATGACGCCGATGCCGTTTGCGGTAATCGATCATGACGGTTCGCAGGAAAGCAGGGCGCTTGTAAATGAATTCAGGGGATCAGCCTATCTTTATGAAAAGGAAATCGATTCATCGCTGCCGGCGGTAAAGATTTTTCAGAAGGAGCATATCAAGCTTCTCATAGACATTCCTGACGGCTACGGCAGTTCACTGCTTAAAGGAGAGAAGCCTGAAGTAGGCTTTATGATCGACGGGGCCTTCCCGACCATCTCAAACAACGTCCGCGGATACGTAAGCGGCATCATGAACAGATACAATGCCTCACTGACTGATCCGCACGGAGCAAAGATCGCCTCAGAGCGCAATCCGTTCGAAATCCGCTTCATGTACAACGAGATCTTTAAAAGCGTGTATGTCATGGTTCCCGGTCTCATCATGCTGTCTCTCGTAATGTTCCCGGCCATGATGACTGCTCTGGGTGTTGTGAGGGAAAAGGATATCGGCACCATCAGCAACCTTTATACGTCTCCGGCCGCAGTCTACCAGTTCCTTATAGGCAAGCAGATACCTTATATCATCCTCTCAATGATAAGTTTTCTGTGCATGACGGCCTGTGCCGTGTACGTTCTGAACGTTCCGGTCAGAGGTTCATTCTGGGCTCTTACCCTCGGGGCTTTTCTGATGATTACGGCCTCGTCATCTTTCGGGCTTCTGATATCCTGCTTCGTGCGTACTCAGGTGGCCGCAATTTTCGGGTCGGCAATACTCTCCATTCTGCCAGCCATCAACTTTTCCGGATTTCTGTATCCGCTTTCAACTCTTGAAGGTGCGGCATACCATATGGGTAAACTTTTCCCGTGCTCATGGTTCCAGATTATCTGTCTCGGAAGCTTTACCAAGGGACTGAGTTTTGACAGCTTCTGGAGAATGTACGTGATAATTTTCACTATGGCCATGATATATCTCAGTTTAGCCTGCATTCTTCTGAAAAAACAGGAAAAGTAACGTGCAGGAAGACCGGTCGTTCATGTCAAAACGTAATGATGACAGACCGGTCCCGAATGCTTTCTAATCAGGATAGACATCCATAACGAGTTTCATGCTTTTATTGAGAGATTTGACGTCAACAGGGCAGACGCTCCTTATTCGAAGGCGCGTGACTTCCGATGTTTCCATATGCTCGTTGAAGAAATCAGAGGTGGTCAGCAGGAATTCACCTTCGCCCCCGTCGATCTCATTGGTTGTTCTGAAATGAGCACCGTCAAAATCCCAGTTGGCATATACCGGTTTGATAATTGATAAGGTTCCGCGCGGAGAAGTCATTTCAATCTGCATCAGACTGTTGGCATAATAAGCGGAATACAGATTGCCGTCACCTGCCTCGGAACATTCGGAAATACCGACATCAGGCTCAGCGGCATAGGTAAAACCGGCCATGTCAAACGCAACATTGTCTATACGGAAAGAGCCTTCTGCCTTTATTTCAGTATCACTGTTTACGAATCTGCGGAATACGCAGGTAACAGTCCTGCCCTTATCAGAGGAGGAGCATGGAGATGAATCAATGCTTCTGTACTGAAGCGGAAGTGCTGATCTTATCCTGCATTCATCATCCTCATCACAGGAAAGTGCAAGCTTAACCGCCGCTTCCGCATTGATCACCCCGAATCCGTAATAATTTGAGTACCTCAGACCTGCTCCGTTTTCATGCCATCCGGCATCAAGAGTGACACTGGCATTATTCATCTCCTCGACATTCTGGATGACGCTGCCGTAGTCCAGTGAACTCCATCCCGGAGTCTTGTCATTAGAGGAGGTGACTGCCAGTATATAACGAATCTGGGGAACCGTAATATCCGGCTTTGCCTGTTTAATCAGGGCTACTACACCGGACACTGTCGGTGTTGCCGCAGACGTTCCCGAAAACGTATGAGTATAGTATTTTCTGAGATCATAGTAATTAGGATCAAGACGCCACGGGGTACCCGCATCTTTTGCGTCTGCGTATTCCTGTGGATCACGACTGGACTTGGTGGTTACGATTCCCGGTGAAGTAAAATCAAGATCGTAATAACCGGATTCACCTCCGAATCCGGTTACCCATATATACGACCCGGTACTTGAATAAGAAGCTCTCACACCCTGCGAATTAAGGGAGGCAACATTGACTGCATATCTTGCGCGGTTGAAAGATGAGGTCTGATTGAACTGACAGTTGACAGATCGGAGAATACACTCATCGGAAAATCTCCTGCTTCCTTCAAAACTTACGGAATAATACTCATTGCCGGCCGCACGGATGAACGGTATATTGTTTTCCAGCATTGACTGAAAATACATTTCAAGTTCAGGCCTGTACGAATAGCTGCTGTCGTATCCGAGACTGGCGCTTACCATTGAGACGTTCCCGGGATCAGTGAGATAACTGAAAGGGGCTTCCCCGTAATAATAAGATGTGAGAAGGGACTCATAGCCTATGCCACGAACACCTTTGCCGTTTCCCGCAGTGGCGCCTATAAGACCGGCCACCTCTGTTCCGTGAATGGACAGGCCGGAGGAATTATCGAGGTTTACACCGTAAAGTCCTTTTCCATCCGGAGTAAACCTGCGATCCTTCAGATCCTCATGATTAAAATCAATCGGCTCATCAAGCACCGCAACCTTCACGTTTCTGCCTGAAACCGGATTTCCGTCAGCGTCGGTAAGATGCCATGCGGGAATAACTCCGGCATCATATCCGCTTACAGGACCTGTAATGAAGGAAAACGGATTCTGACCGATGTTTCTTATATGCCACTGATCAGGAAAAACCGGATCTCCGTGTCTGGTACCGGCCCCCACGTTCATGGTGAATTCGGTATGGTTATCCTCTTCATCATAGACCGTAAATTTTTCGGTAAAGCCGTAACCGTCCTGAGTGGCGTACAGTACGCGCTCCGGAACAGTGTAGTATACGGTTCCCTCAGGAGCTTCGGCTCCGGTTACGGGATGAGTGTCTGAAACATCCCCGAATTCCGCCTGTATGCGAAACGGCTGAAGGCCGGTATCTTTTTCTCCGTAATCAGACAGAGGTTCGGTCTCCTGCTGCTTTGCATAACTTATCAGAAACGGTCTGCCGCTGAAAATATCACCGTATTCAGCAACATCCAGAATTACCCCTGCATCGTTCTTACCGTTTAATTTAATGCCGTCATCACTGACAACGTATTTTCGGCTGTTCGACGGTGAGGATTCTCCTCCGCATGCCGATATGGCGACGGCCAGGGCAGACATCAGAAAGGCACCTAAAATGCGTTCTTTGTTCTTTATCATATCATCCTCGATGGCACTGATTACAAAACAGGAATGACCGGGTTCTGCTAAAAATAATTACCTGCTGTTTTTAAGGGAAGGAATGATGCCGTGCTCAAAAGCAGGAGCAATCTGTTTGATTCCCTGAGTCCTGTTAAGTTCGTCCTGAACGGACTTCCATTTTTCATACGAACCTACGGTAATTTCGTACACGCTTCGACTGAGCTGTTTTGCCTGCAGATCCGCAGGAATGCAGTTAACGTTCTTCGGGCAGGTTACCAGTATTTTATTGACAATAATGTAGTTATGGCCGTTATCATTTTTTACGAAAGCAAGATGTGACGGATCCTTCCGCCCCCTGACAACTTTTTTATCACCGAGGGGACCCAGCAAGTCTTCGGCCGGAAAACTTTCATCTGCAGAGACGACTCTGAAGCCGTCCGTTATGATTTCCTTTCCGTTTTCATTCATGGTAACCGCCTGATTGTTTGAACAGGCCGCAGCCGAACACAGGGCTGCAGCAAGAATAAAAGCTTTTTTCATAATTCTCCTTTATACTCAAGAGCTGATGAGATCGTGACGGGGACTGAAGGTGAATTTCATCTGTCGACACAAGGGAAAATGCCATCCTTCAGAACAGGTATAAGTATAAAACTTCTGACGAAGAATCAGGCAAAATATGTATATTAATTAGAATGAGATCAATATAAAAGAGCAGTTGACTGTCGCAGATGATAAGAACATGCGGAACAGCCTGCCGGTCAGTACTGACAGTGTCGGGAAAAGCAGTCAGGGATATTCAGAGACAGTGGCCTGAAAAAAAAGTGAGACAGGGGCTTAGAAAAATAGTGAAACAGGCTCCCGAGATCTCAGAAACCTGTTAGGTATGAAATTATTTTAATGAAGGCTTAATGCCGTCGTAGTATGAAGGAGCTACTTTGCGAACGGCGATACTGCGACTCATTTCATCCTTCATGGTCATCCACTGATCATAATTGTAAACAACAATCTCGTAGCAGCCGGCACTCACCTCGGTAGCGCTTACACCTGTAGGAATGCAGTTCTGACCATTGGCACACTGAACCAGAAGTTTGTTCTTGATAATGTAGTTATTGCCGTCATCGCTTCTCACAAAAGCAATATGATCAGGTGATTTCTTTCCCTTTACAACGGTTTTTGCACCGACCTTGCCAAGCTCTACGGCATTTCCGACCTCTGAACCGGATTCCAGAACCTGAAAATTGTCGGTTATTACTGAAACGCCGGGACCTTCAGAACCTGCAGCTGCATTAATGCTGATTGCGAATGCAAGAAGCCCGAAGGCTGAAGTAAAGGTACTTTTCATGATTTATCCTCGTTTATAGTTCTTATGTGTGTTTCTACCTTCAGCACAAAAGCTGAAATAAACGTCCCCCAAAAACATGCTGCGGCTCAGGTACAGGCCTCAGTCATGCATGCACGGACGTATGTCAGAAAAAATTCTGCTAACAATTATCAAACATTAATTATACATTAAAGTATATACATTTTAACCTTTTTTAAACGTTTCTGCAAAAATTTATTAGATAAACGTCAAAATAATTACACAATTTACCCATAGATAGCAGACGCTAACATCAATACTGTTTGTTATAAGTTGTTATTTTTGATAATAATTACATCAATTATCCGCATTGAATAATGGTTAATAAATCTTAATTCATCCGTCCCGGTGGAGCTTTTTAAACATATATTGATATTCGCGACAGCTCCTGACCTTAGAGAAAAGTGGACTATAAAGACAGGCATGATATAGGATCATGAATACAGGCAACCTCCACGGAGCACATGATACAGAGAATCCAGAAAAAAGCAGTCATGGATATGACCAAAAAGAAAAGACCTGATACAAAAGAAGGAGATGTCACCGACTCTCCTCCTGTATTACAGGCTTCATTATTTCAGGAAGCAGTTTCATCATGACATCTGTTCAGCGAACCAGACACGTAACGATCAGTTGAATCTTTCGGTGCTGCCGGATTCTGATCGTTTTAGTGGTCAACTTTTTCGATCGTTCTACACTAATGATTTTTCCGACTGGGTTAGACCAACATCAGAGGAAGTTGTGGAAGCGATGGATGAGCTTAACTACACTCTCCAGGAGTGGGCTGACCTGATAGGTGTAAAACTAGCGACAATATCTCGCTGGAGAACTGGAAAAGTTAAAATTCCTTATGCTGAATGGGCAACAATATGTTACCTAACAGGCTTAGGTGATATCTGGGAAAGAGAAGATTCAATTAAAAAAATTCAGAATAAAGCGACCAAAGCAAAAAAAAACTTTATTTCATATAGCCAGAAGATGAAAAAGAGAGAAGAAGATATCTTTTCAGACGGTTTTGTTTGATGTATTTCACGTTATTATAACAAAAAAACAATAAGTCTTATGAATTAGACACTTCAACAATAATTTTAAGTTTAGTAATTTCAAAGAGTTCAAAGTTAAAGCAGCTATTAAGAATATAGGGCACTACTGTTGGAGAATAGAGGCGTTTTTTGAAGTAGATGCGAGCTGTGGGGCCAAAAGGGGAGTTCAACGAAAGCCCAACCTGCTATCCGCTCAGACGAGTACGAAAGATCGTCTTCAATAACTAATAACTTTTGTTCATAAGTTAATTTCATAATAAAACCCCGTTATCAATCAAGTGATCAATAACGGGGTTCATACTATTAAAATCAGAAAAGACGGTTAGTCTGCCGCACGATCAGGGTAACCGCCGACAAGCAGATAGATATGCTTGTTGAGTTCGTCTACGTCAATTGAACACTTACTCTTAAAGGTAAGAATGAACAGGTTGTTTGAAGCAGAGAACTTTTCGGTAAAGAAATCAGAAGTATTTACCAGGAACGGAGACTTGTAGCCAAGACCGTATACACTGTTAAGAACCTTACCTGAGAAATCCCAGTTTGCATAAAACGGCTTAACAAGAGCAATGGTTCCATTCGGTGATCTGATTTCCATCTGCAGGAGATTGTTTGCATATGCAATTCCGGCAATGTATCCCTTGTTTGATGCGGCATAATTACAATATGTAGCAGCCATGTCATCTTCAACAATGGTTTCAGGAGAGTCTGAAGTATAACCGAAGGAATTCAGGTTAACAGATACTTCTTCAACTTCAATTTCTGACTGATTATCGCTTGAATCCTCAGTATTGACAAAATCTGAGAAGATACAGGTTACAATCTTGCCGTCATCTGATGTTGTGCATGGATTACTGTTGGTATTCTTGTAATCCTGAGGCAGACTGGCTCTCTTGGCACATAATTCATCACTGTTACAGTTTAAAGCGGCTTTAACGGCCTTTTCGGCATCAACCACACCAAATCCGTATCTGTTGGAGAAACGCAGTCCTGATGCATTTGAATTCCATCCTCTGTCAGGAGTTACCGTTTCACCGAGATCACTGTCATAGGCACTGATGCTGGAGTAGGCAAGAGAACTCCAGTCCCTGTCATTTCTTGCAGTTGATGCAAGAATATAACGCAACTGAGGTACGGTAATATCAGGTTTTGCCTGAAGAACAAGAGCAGAAACACCTGTAACGGAAGGTGTAGCCGCAGAGGTTCCGTTCATCCTTTGTGTATAGAATTTACGGGATTCATAGTTAGTACTGTCTTTTCTCCATGGAGTACCGGCATCCCAGTCAGAATATTTTGACGGATCCTGACTGTAAATTGAAGTCACCACGGCGGCAGAATCGCTGCCTGAACCTAGGTAGCCGAATTCACCGCCGGTACCGCTTACCCATATATGAGAACCGGCTGAAGAATAAGAAGAATGTTCACCCAGAGAGTTCAACGCGGCAACATTGATCTGATATCTTCCTCGTTCAATAGATGAAGACTGTTCATACTGACACGCCACTTTATATCTGAGACATGCTTTTGTAGAATACAGATCATCATGGTCGTAGGTTATCGAGTCGAACTGATTACCGGCAGCTTTAATAAAAGGTATGCCGTTTTCAAACATTGCCTGCAGTGTCATTTCGAATGCAGGGTCAAAGGAAAAACTGTTGCTGCTGCCGATACTTGCATTAACAATATCAAGATCATCCTTTCTGGCGAGAAAACTGGTATCAGTACCATTCATGGCATATGAGGTAAGCAGCACATCCGGTGCAATGCCTCTGCCCCCCTTGGCATTACCTGCGGAAGCTCCGATAATACCGGCAACTGCGGTACCGTGAAGTAGAGTCTTATCATTAATTACATCATTTAATGTCAGTCCCTTGTTTACGTCAGAGGTAATTCTTGAAGGAGTGTAAATTTTGTCCTTTAACTCCTCATGATTAAGATCTATAGGTGCATCCCATACACCGACCCTGACATTCTTACCGGAAAGAAGCTCATTGTTCGAATCCTTTTCATGCCATGCAGGAATAACATTAAGGTCAATCCCCTTAACAGGTTTCTTAGATACTTTAAACGGATTCTGACTGACATTTCTGATATGCCACTGATCAGTTAACAGCGGATCGCCGTGAGTAGTATTAGTACCCTGTGCAAGTTTGTATACGGAAATATTGCCATCAGCATCAGTTACCGTAAATTCTTCAGTAAAACTGTAGACATCACCGAGAGCTTTCAGCGCGCTGAGCGGAAGATAATAGAAAACAGTTCCCGAGGCGGCTGATTCATCAGTAAGAGGATTAACATCTGTTACGACGCCGTATTTAGCGGTAATAGCCGTTAATGTCTCACCTTTAAGAGAACTTACTGAAGGCTTCTGCTCAAACTTGATGATAAAAGGCTTGCCGGTAAACATGTCACCATATTCGATAACGGAAAGTTTGATAGTTGATTCATCCTGTTCGTCATCATCAACAGGATCAACAGGATCAACAGGCTCTGGTGGAATTGGGTCTGTCCCGTGGTCATCACCACCGCCGCCACATGCAGTAATGGAAGAAAGAAGTAATGCATTAAACAGTGCCAAGCTGGCTTTTTTTGCAGATAATTTCATAAATTTATCCTAAATTATTTTCTCTGTCCGGATTAAATACTTATCGGACAGACATATGATTCATCAGTTAAATGTCGCTTTCTGCTGAAAAGAAGGACATCGTAATGACTGAAGTTTTCTTATCTGAGTTCAATATTTGAACCATCATACAATGAAGGGGCAACATTAATTACCCCTGCGGTATTGCTCAGTTCCTCCTGAAGTGACTTCCACTGGTCATAATTTTCAACAGTTATTTCATAAATATTCTTGGAAATCTGTTCTGAATTAAGTCCGGAAGGAATGCAGTTCTGATGCTTCCGGCACTGAACAATAAGTTTATTTTTAATAATAAAATTGTGATTGTTGGCATTCTTCACATAAGCAATGTGATTAGGATTCTTCTCCCCGGAAACAACAACCCTGTCTCCGAGAGTTCCTATTTCATTATCCTGCTTTACGATGAGAATTGATTTTTCATCCTGTTTCCGTTCTTCAACTTTAAAGTTGTCAGTGATAATGGTTAAACCATTGTCTTCAAATTCTGCAGCATAAGTCTGAGAAACTGCAACAGCTGCAATAACTGCCATTGCTGAAATGACTGCTTTATTCATATTAATCCTCGTTAAATTCGTTTGGGAATTATGATTCGGAGAAACAGCTTTGCCGTCTTTCCGAATCAATGCCTTAAAGTATATATATTAATGGTGGATTTCATACTTTTTTTGAAATTATATTGAACAACGATCACATTTACAGACAGCTTCATACAACCTGCATTTCGAAAAAATGCCGCAAGGTATGTTAAGAGTATTATATTAACGAACTTTACTGATGCTCAATCACATTTTTCAAGAGGTCTTTAACGATTTGGTATCAAACTCGGGAGAATTCTTCATGACAGCGAAGTCTTAAAAGTTCTTCTTTTAAGGCTTTTATCTCTTCCTTTGTATATTCTTCTTTATCGGAACTTAACAGACTGTCTAGGTTAACTTTATTTTTGTTAGTCTTGACTTCATCTTTCTTTTGTCTGCCAGTTTTCTTCATATTTCTCAGTCCTTCTTCTCCCTTTGACTGATAAATATCATACCTACTTTTTACTGTTGAAAGAGTTTTAATTCCATATAGTTGAGCTATTTCTTCAAAACTACGTCTTCCTTCCGCATATGCCTTAGCAACCATAATTTTGAATTCAACACTGTAATTAGTATGTTTGTTGTTAGAACTTAAAGCGTTATTTCTTGCTTTAGAAACAATGTATTTTACATATCTTTTTGAAAGTCCCCATTTTCTATAGGTATAAGCTGTTCCGTAGCTTTTATGATCTTCAACAATTTGAAGCTTTTCTTCATAAGTTAATTTCATAATAAAACCCCGTTATCAATCAGGTGATCAATAACAGGGTTCATACTAAATGGAAAAGGGCTTTTTGAAGTCTGGTATAACGGAAAATTAATATACCCAAAATATGAAAAGCATTTTTTCAATATTTTTGATAAAAGCAAGTTTACTCCTGATGAAACAGCATCATCATCTTATCAGTGTAATGATCTCAATATCGCTGTCATCTGGAGTAAAGATTATGGTCCTGCCTGTATGGTGGGAAGGGAACATTATTGGGATGAAGCCGATGAAATAATAAAAGAACATTCTCTTCTCTGCGATCTGTCATTCAAATTAAAACCCGGCATGACTAGGGAAGAAACACGAGAAATTCTTAAAGAGAAATCTGATAAATTGATGGTTAGGGGGCGTGATGATATCTATTCCAGATATCTGTTAGTTGAATTTGATGAGAATGACAGAATGGTGTCTACAAAATTTGACTGTGACAGTATGTAGCCGGAGGTTAACACTATCAATGGGCAGATTGGCTATTTAGCCTATGAGCTTCTTGACGGTAAACTGATCCGCACCAAAGCGGTGAAAGGGCTCCGGATAAAGTAGCAGAGTACCATTAGAACCGCTTTACTTATCGTAGCGGAATGCAGAATTGCCCGTGAGTTTTTTAAGCTGAACCTTGCGGGCTTTCATGGTCGTCATCTCTTCAGCAATTCTGCTGGGCTAATACGTCGGGAGACGTATCGGCTGAAAGCCTGAGGTGGCTGTCGTTCATTTTGAAACTCCGAAAATCAAAAAAGGCTCCCGGTTAGAAGATCTGCGATACAAACAGGCTCACCACCTCCGATCCTCTCATGATGGAGATTATCGGAACCTTTTTTTTAAACATTCGTACCACTATATATCGTGGTGTTTCGTGCAACCAAGGGCTTTCAGAAGTACCGTAAAACTGCGGTTTATCGGCATTCCTGCGGTATATAAGTTCTCTTTTTCCAATATATCAGTAGCCTCTGTTGAGGTTTACAAGATTCTCAGGTAGCTGATTGGCGGCATAACGGTGAAGATCAGTCAGAAACTTATCAAACATTATTTCAACAGTACGTCTTAAAGTACGCTGTCCTGCCATATGCGGGGTAATAATCAGATTCGGAGCTTCATTTAATGGATCTGATTCAGGTAAAGGTTCCTTTTCAAGAACATCAAGTGCAGCACCGCAAATGACATGTTCTTTGAGAGCATTAGCCAGAGCCGGCTGATCAATACTGCTTCCGCGACCTACATTTATGATGATCGCATTTTTCGTAAGAAGTGCAATTCTTTCACCATTAAGTATATGAATGGTATCAGGTGTCTCCGGAAGACTCATAACAAGAATGTCGGTTTCAGGAAGGATGCTATCAAGTTCACTTACTTTATGAATGGATGTGAATGCATCACATTCTGATTTTCCGGAGCGGGAAACTCCAGTTACTGATTCAGGCATGAAAGGTTTAATCCTCTGGGCATAGTTTCTTCCGATATCTCCCGTACCCAGAACAGTCACACGGCTTCCGTAAATGGAATTAAGCTCACGGTCATTTCTCCATATGCGTTCCTTTTTGTCTTCGATATATTCAGGCATTCTCCTTAAAAGCATGAGTGTAAGCATGACCAGGTGTTCTGCTATGGTTACGCCATATGCACCAGAAGAACAGGAAAGCATGCATGAACCATTTAAAAACTCGGTTCTTGAACTGTAGTCATTCACACCGGCTAAAGGAAGACAAAGCCATTTCAGATTCTGAGGAATAGGGGACTTCGGATTAAGAATACCAAAAAAAATTTCAGTCTCTGCGAGATGCTCCTCGGCTTTTTTCTTGTCCGTTTCATACAGAACATCGAAACCGAGTTCGTGCGCATCTTTCTTCAATTTTGAAAGCATCTCGGCCGGAAGGGGTTCGGAAACTGTAATTAGTCTGCCCATTTTCTGTTTCTCCTTTAACTATAATCATTAACCAGTAACTTTTATTTACCTTGGAACTGTTCCTGTCAGGGTGTTGCGGTCAACCGGTTTTATTTCACCGTCAGTGCAGTAATAAAGAGTTTTAATCATTCGGGTTCTGTTATGTCTGCATCCGTCCGCATTCATAATATCAAGGAGCAGACGTCCGTCGCCTGCAAGAACTGTAACATGGTTATCCAGCTTCTGCAATTCCAGTGCCAGAGCAATTATTGTCGGAGCTGCGTAATATCCGTTTACAGTGTCGTGAACTACCGTAATCTCTTCTGTTTTTACAAGTTTCTGAACTTCAGCCAGAACGGCAGGCTGCTGTCTTACGGCAGAGTCATCAATGACTTTGCTCTTTTGTGAAGCATCATATCTTTCAATTTCCTTGAGTACGGTAGTGGTTACAAATACCCTGGAGAGTCCAAGATCCCGGCGCAGAGAGCTGATAACAGCATCAGCATTATTCTTCCCGGCCATGATAATCAGAGCAGACGGGTCTGTAACCATGACATCTTCGCCGGAAACAAAAACATTGTTTTCATTGGCAATATAACGGGATGACAGTAGATGACCTGAAGGTCTGTTTCCTTTGAATTTACCATGAATCCATCTGATAAAACGAATTATACGGATAACAACCATAATAATAATGAGAGTAATAATTGTATACTTGATATAAGTATAATCATTTAACTCTTTATAATGCAGAAGTGCATAGGCGCTGCCGTAATGACTCATCAGAAACCACCGGGGAAAATACAGATACCGCTCAATAGATGTATTTTATCAGATCTTTATTACTGAATTCGTTAACCGTATGGTGCAAAAACACAAAACATGAATTTTTTTTGCCAAAATATAAATGAAACATTCTTCAAAATGACTGATTAGCATCTGACATCACATTGTAATATGAGCATGTAATGTATAATTATAATCAACAATGTGTTGTATCTGTTCCTCACGATGAGTGCTCAGATGAAGGTATGCCTATGAAATTATTTAAAATTTCTCTCCTTACAGCTCTAATGCTTCTCGGAAGTCACACTGCCGTAGCTGACGACAAATGCGAAGCCAAAGATTACATGAAGTACGGCCAGGAATCCGATTATGCGAGAATCGTAGACAGTTTTTACGATCTGGTTGCCTACGGTCCCGATAAGCACAGAGTTAAGGACGGAGAAAGGGGACTTGCTGATGCAATTGAGTTCATGTCGAAATCCGAGGCTTTGAACAATTTCGGATACTCCATAACGGATCTTAACGGTGACTGTATTCCTGAACTGATTATCGCCGAAACCTTTAAGGATGAAACAAAGAACTGCCAGGCAATCTACGCACTCTATACAATACATAACAAATCTCCGAGAAAACTGTATGAAAGTCCGATAGGGGAGCTGTTCTGTTTTATCGACAATACCAGATTCTTTAAATACACTTCCGAATCTCCTGATACATTTTCTTTCGGAGAATTTGAATTTGTTGACTTCGGTGTTCCCATTATCAAGGCCTCTGATTTTTTCTTCAACGAAGTGGACAAAGATAACGGCAAAATCAGATATTACCATAATACCAATGGTCTGAAGAATGCCAGCACGTCAGAGGAACTTAATATCAATGAGGATGTATTTAACGGTTTTTATGAGAATTTCAAAGTAAGAACTGCTTATATAAACGACCTCAAGAATTTTGCTCAATATGGCGGTGAACTTCACGTAATTCATCATTCACAGAATAATAAAAAAGATTTGGCCGTTAAGCTTGAGTCCTCATCCGAACTGGGAACCAATTACTCAAAATACTCAGTATTCACTGCTGATCACAACGGTCCTAAAACAAGTGTTCTTATTTCATCTTCAACGGATTATGTAACTGATTTTGCGGTACTGTCACTGGAACTGACAGATACAGATTCTGAAGGAAACTACATCTTTGAACACAAACCTGTATATACGACCAAAAAACTGTATAAGAACAAACCTCTGCTTATTAAAATGACAATGAAAGGAAACACTCCGGTTTACGGCATTTCCTTCAAAGACAACAGCGGAAAAACCAGGTATTATGCTTTCTACAGAAGCTCGGATGACAGTGATGTTGAACTTATTGAGTTTAATGAGAACACTCATACAGACAAAAAATAACGGAATCATTGAATCAACGCGGCAGGCGGACGTATACCATTGAGCATTAACGAAATTCTGATAGGGTGCTCGGGAAGTAAAATACTGCTTTAGTGTTCATAGATGTTTTCCAACTTTTGTTTTTGCCTTATTATTTAACGAATACTGCATGAAGGTTTTGATTTATTGCTTAGTTGATTAGGATATGATTTTATCAATGAACAGATTTCTACTGCTGCTGACTTCAATGGTAACTTTAACAATATGTTCCCAGGTATATGCTGATACACATGTAAAAGGTTACTCCAGAAGTAATGGAACATATGTACAATCGCATTATCGCTCAGGTAAAGACGGATATCACAACAATAACTGGAGCGTTAAAGGAAACGTTAATCCTCATACCGGAAAGCCTGGCACTAAAGACAGATGGTAAGGAAAGTCACTGACATAATATGGTCTTAAGGGATATTTGGATCCTCTTTTATTAACATAATGGATATTATGCGATCATGTATATACAAACATTTAAGTTTGCATGCGCTTATTTTCCCCCATTGTTTTCAACTGTAACACCTCTTACTTCTTATCGTGAGTAACAGTCTTTGAGATATGCTGCATTACAAATTCAAGATCGAAATTGGCAAATCTCGGATATATGCTTACCAGATAACTTACAGGTATCTTCTTGATCATTTCTCTGCTCGGAACGTTCACGCATAACTGATAATACGCATAGAACTCACCAATCCATTCAGCAATCTCCGGATCTATAGCTTTACCTTTTTTAAACTCATAAACTTCATTTTTGTCTATGTATTCAAGAAGATCCTTAAGTTCAAGCGTATGCGAACCGACCTCATTCTCATCGATAACTCTTCTTGTTTTTGATTCCATGTAAAAATGAATGAAATCAGCGGTATCCATCTGCGGATATTCCCTTGCAACATATGAGAAAAGCAGTCCCTGTGTTCTGACAAGCATTGCCAGGTAGTCCATTGCATCCTTTGGCTGTTTATCTTCGTCCATATTATCCTCTTAGTATTATTCAGAGCGGTAAAGGTAAATGAAAGCCTTTAAAAGCCCTACTCATATTTTACCAATTGAGCATAATTACATAATCTGTTCCATATCTAAAAATTACTACTTAATTTCTTATTGAACACATTATATACATCTTTTATATGTGTTTATTCCGTTTAAGATACGGAAACATATCGTGGATAAATATACTTAGAGTTTTGACGGAGATGTTCTTTTGTACCGCATTTTATAATTGATACCATGTTTGATGGAATTCTGTTCAGAACAACCTCCGTTCAGCATTAACTTTTCAAACTAAAAAAAGAACTGTATGACTCAGGTAATATCTTAAGGAATTTCATTCAACACGGATAGTAGAATCCGTTCTTAATCCTCCCCAGTCCCAATCCAAATGAAACATATGCTCCTTGCTGATAACCTTTGACATATTACATTTATCTAATGGTTGAACAAATGCTCCTGCATTTCTAAACATGCAGGACATATTGGTAACGTTGGAAGTATCCCAGTTTTGCAATGGCTGGTTGAATACAAATGCTGAGCGGAACATTTGCGACATTGTTGTTACTTTTGAGGTGTTCCATGATCCTATCGGCTGATTGAATGACCTGGCGAAACGAAACATGTTTGCCATACAGGTTACACTTGACGTATTCCAGCCTCCTATAGGCTGATTAAAGCTCGATGCCCCACCGAACATTTCATTCTAGTATCACTACCAAATTAATACCAACTCAAACTGTAGTAAAAATGTGTGGAAAGCCTTGATTTATAAGGCTTTTTAAGAAATATAGCAACTCGCATTAAAGCAAATACGTGAGTCAGATCACTTGTGCCCAGAGCATTTATTAACCATGGTTTAACTATACACCTCTTAGTCAGCTAAATAATTGAAAAATAACGAAAAATGTAAAGGTGTACGAGGTTATATCTGGGGGAAGAATGCTCTACCAAAGATTGCTTATCCTATAGCATTCTGTCTCTCGTTAAGCCAATCTTCATAAATTCTAGCAGACTTTGCTATGTGATAAGCTGACAATTCTCTCCCATTCGTATCTGCATCCAAAGCAAATTTATAATCCTGTTTGATATCGTCATCCTGATAGTTATCAAAATTAGCAATCATGTACGAATCAAAAGACTCTTTTTCTTCCAGACTGTTAAAGATAAGAAACTGATTAAAATTCTTCCATCTTGATGAAATATCAAGTGAACCTTTAGTCAGAACATTCAATAATTTACCTTCAGTGCTATCTAAAAGATAGTAGTAATACCACCAATGCAGTTTTTCAATTGAGCAGATTGAGGCTTTTGGCAAAATTCTTCTTTGTTCGTCAAATGCCCACAATTCAGTTTCGTAGAGAATGGTACTGTGGTACATAATATTCAATGGTGCAAAAAACATTGATGGATTTGGATAAAATGCTGCTGGAGATTCCCATCCTTTATAAAATTCACCAACTTGAATCAATTGATATTCTGGAAAATCCTCATGATATGCGTACTTCTTATTTCCAAAATCATGATTCCACTTTGCCACATCATCAAGCAAAATCCCGATTCTTTCCTTTGGTGGACGGTCTATACCAAATCGCTTTCGCCATAAATATTCAACATGATTAATCTCTGCTGAACTGTCATAAGGTGTATTTCCATCTTGGCAACGCACATAAACAGTCCCAGGATTGATCCTTTGGAATTTTGTCATAAGGAAGAAAGGAGTATTGGAGCTATTATGAATGACAATCACGTCAATCTCTCCAGCATCCAATTTAACAGTTCTAACAGTTACAACCGGGCGAACTCCTCCACTAAAATTCTTAGTTCTTAAAAATGAGACTAGATCAAGTGTGTTTCTTCTGTTGGGATCTGTGTTTATATCGCACACTGAAAAATCATTCGATTCATCAACACCTATAATTATGTAACAGTCCCTATTTACCAAATTGTTAGCCATGCAGATAATGTCTATTAGCTTGTCACAGTCCTTATCACTGTGATACCACTCTTTCTTAAAATCCCAATATTCCCCTTCTTGTTTTAGGTTAATCAACGACTGAATTTCTTCTTCAAAAATCATATAACCTCGACTTGCAAGTATTTATCACATCTTCATTCTTGTTAAGAACTAAAAAAAGGGCATTCAAAATATTCACAATGAATATCTATTTTGCCTCTTAATCAAATCTATTTTTGAACTAATATACGACGTACAAATTAATTTTTTAACTTTAATTTATTAAAATTTCGCAGAAAGTAATAACTAAGGTTCTATTCAAAAGGGCCGCACAACAGTTTTACCGCAAAAATGCTCAGAATAATGAGGCATCATCAATAATTTTGTATGTCGTTTACCACTCATCAGTGTTAGCTGATGAATATCTTGCATTATTAAGTATTGACTTTTCCCCCTCCATCCGCGCTATCCTCTTAACAGAATTTCTAATATTAAAAATACCTTTTCTCTCTATATACGTTTAAACATTTTTTTAGAACAGAACCAACTCGAAGCATAGTTAATCTTTGATTCTTTTCGTTTTCAGATGTGAAACTTGATTTTTTACAGTCGTAATCTTTGGATTTTGAACATAAATCATGAATGTAATCAAATCTGCACGATACCCCATAAGTAAAATTATCATATTCATCTTGGGAATCAAAGATTAGTATTACTTTCTCAAATTTTTCATATGCATACCTTTGCTCAGGGTTAGTCGGATCGTATAACAGTGAAAGGAGTCTGTATTGTAACGTATCCACTATGTAATATTTAAAACCAATTGAACTAGATGCCACATTATTTTTGTCTTCGACAAACTCCCACTCAGGAACTGGAATGCTCAATCTTCCGCTATCAAGAACAGCTAATTGCACATGAAAAATAACTGTTCCTTTAGCCTTAATTAATATTTGTCCAAAATCCGTATCTTCATTGCATTGAGTGTATGAATAAAATTCAGTAGCATTATTTTTACTTACTTCTGAATCATCAGCATCTAATTTAAGCTCAATTGTTAATTCGGTTCTGTATCGATGATGGTATATATCATCAAGTTTAACCCAATTATCTTTATTGGCTAATTCCTCAAATACATAATCTAAATCAGTCCTCAACAAATTAAAATTTTTCTTCCATAATTCACGAATTTCTCCATAGTTAGCGTTTCCGCCATCTGGCGTATTTTTATCACCTGTTCTAGCATATATGCATCCCACATGCATTTTTCCGTACATTTTATCGAGATATATGGGGGTGTAATTTACATTTTCTATTACCAAAACATCTAGGTCAAAAATACTACCACTATCTCTTAACTGTATGCATCTCAATTCAATTTTAGGACTATTACCATTTGCGAAATGCAATCTGCTTAAAGTATCTAGAATGTCAGATTGTTTTCTCCTATTTGGATCATCTGAAATTCCTTTCAATTCGAACGAATCAGACACACCAAAAATAAGATAGCAGTCTTTATAATGAATAGTATTGGAAAAGCAAATTATGTCCTTGATCAGATCATCAATTTTTTCATGCCATTTTTCTTTAAAGTCCCAAAAATCTCCTTCTTTTCCTTTATCAATCAAATCTAAAACTATTTGTTTTAATTCTGAATTAGAGTATTTCATATTGTTAACCTTATTAAAGCAAAGTTGTCACCAACTTTTTCCTCAATATTCAATTACAACCACTGAGGTTCAATATCGTTTAAAAAGAGACACGATGAAGATAATGCATGCTTAATTTGCTGATAGTACCATAACCGCAAAAGATTATTTTCGTAAAACTCCACAACTGCATCTTCCAGTTTTAATTTGGAGTCATAAATTATCTGTTTAGTAACTAATTCTGTTCTGCACGTATTAAATTATTGAGTCAATGAATTCTTATTATTCCAAAAAATTTGTATAGTCTATTGATTCAAGTTTTCTATATTTATTAAACTTCTCATCAGAATCCCTGAGAATATCAAGCATGTCTTCAACTGTTATTTTTCTATTAATACAACGTTTTAGATTTTGTTTCATTAAAAGTAGATTTGTGAATAAATTGAGATTAGTATCATAAATACGTTGCTCTACATTTACTGCCAAACTCTGTTATCTACTTACCTCAAGGAGAATAACCACTAGTAAACTAGCAAAAATACCACTACAAATAGATATAAGAAAACCGTCTGACAACCGTATGTCATAAAAAAAAGATTGTTCTTAATATTTCTTATGGTGTTCTAAAAAAAACGTAGCTTATAATCAAAAGAAAAACAACTACATCACTTAATCATTTTAACTGTTGCTCTCATTTTTCCCCTTATTTTTTATCGTTGTTCCGTCAGAATAATGCCATGCAATCTTACCATTTACAGGACAACCTTTTATACACGAAGCAGCAGCTGATGGACTTGAAAATTTTACATCTACAGTAAATATTCCATCTTTTACCTTTCCTTGGAGTAATAACGCATCTCTAATTTTTATAATTTGAGGTTTACATGAGGAGCTCGCTTTCATTGAAAAAGCTGAGTTTTTTAATACAATGAAGCCATCTTCACATATTATTCCTTGTGCAAGCACATTACCAGTAAGACGGAGAATATCTAATTCATCTGGTTCTGGTTCTGATTCTGATTCCTCTGCTGTGGTATTTATTGTTTGAGTTTGTACAGTAGAAATCGGTGAATTCTCTTGATGAGACTTTCTTTTGCAATTAATTCGTTTATTTATATTCTGATCTTTCTTGAATACTTTAATCCCGATTAATTCTAGAATGAACAATGCTTCTTCAAGGTATTGTTCCAATTCAGCTTGACGGAATTCATCTACTTTTTGAGGATTTCCTCTTTTTTTATTATCCGTGTCAGATTTTCCTGTTGCAACAGCCAAATCGATCAGCCTAGATTCAAGATAATCAATATCAGAAGCATTGAAACTATCGTCTTTCGTTGTCATCAGAATTACCTGAGACCACCAATCTTTATCGGCTAAATGCTGCCTTGTACGGCGTTCTAAATCTCTAGCCTGCCCCACGTAAACAAGTTGTTCTGACAGTAGAAGATAAACGCCATACTTCTTACAATCAGCCCGGCTAACCAAATCCTCTATCGAATCTCTTGGGGCAGCGTACATTTTTCCACTTTCCCAAGCTGAATTCGAAATGTTTATGACTCCGTTTATTGAGCCACTGTAAAGTAGCATTTTTATAGTTTTGGTTTTGGTACTCATATGGTGCAATTCCCTAGTATACAAAATGATTTATAGATTCTACTTATTTAGCAACTGCAAAATCCTTAATCCATCATTAATCTACAAATTCTAAACACCCATCATAAAAAGCTACGGGCAAAACATACTTTCTGATAGTTTTCTCATTAAATTTAACTGTTACTTGATGCTATCTAATTCTTGTGTCCTTTGATGATGGAGCAAGCAGCTATTCACTCCTATTAACAGATCTAAAACTACAATAGCGACATTTTTTTATGAGTTAATTTATCTAGTTTACTAAAAAGTACGGTCCCCGTTAATTGATGGTATTCTGTTATGTATTTGTCAAAATATAAACCATATTGAGCCGGAATATACGAAGGAACGTTTATTATTTTATTAACATCATTCCATTTATTAATTTCACTTACAATATCTTTTGTAGATTCATTTTGTTCCATTTTTTTACATGCAATCATATAAAAATTGTTTGCTTTTGAACTCATACAGATGTAACTAAATTGTTTTACATCTGTCTGCAACCTTAAAATTACTGACGCCGTCTTATAAAAAGAACTGAGCAATTCATACTCGTCATGCGATAAATGCTTTATCAACACAGCTGAATATAATTCAAATTGATTTGTTGAAAATATAGGAGTTGAAATAAACCATTCTTGTTCATTAATCACAGAACATGAGCCTGAAGATGCAACACCAAATTTTCTAAGGTATTCTATATTTTTTTCTATCTCAGTAATTTGTTGCTTAACTGATATTGCAGCATGCTTAACAACATCCCCACGCCTCATACAATAGATTGCAACAGTAATTAAAACAGAAAGAAGAAGAATAATATCGTTATAACGCAAATCACATTCAAAAGAAATCATTTATTTATCTGCTCCTTTTTTTTCTAGGCTTAAATTCGCGTAGCTTCTATCATATCATCAATAAATACAGACGCGTTACTTGCTAAACAACCATATAGTGATGGTTGATGGCATTCACAACAGAAACAAAATCCATATCTTCAATTTCTAGTGGTGTATCATTATCAAATCCAACATTTAAAACAAATAAAAAATTGGAAAATTCGTATATCTTCTCGCCTGTATGCCCCTTAATATTCTCCTCAATGCGGCTAGCTTTAGACAACAGTAATAAATGTTGATATTGTTCGTTTATTTCCTGTGTTTTGCCGTCAGGATGTGCGTAACCTAGATGCTGGGTTGGTGTTAATGCGATTAAATTCTCTAAGAAATAGCATATTTCAGGATACTGAGCTTCTGGAAAAATATGATGCATATGAATAGCTTTATCATTATCATGTATTCCATCTAAATGCTCAGTCTTAGAGTTTCTGTATTGCTCATTGAATATACGTAAAAAACGTTTCGCTTTTGCCGATTGATAACGATAATATGCTTCATTGATCACAATTGGATGTTCTGCCGCATATTCTTTTCGAGTAATGCCCTTTGGTTTATCCGCATATACATCTCTAAAATTATTACGATTATACATGAGCATATCATAGGTAATAATTTGATCAGACAATCTTCCTTTCTCAGTACCACACGCATTTTTGAAATATGCCAAGGGATTTAAAACCTTTATAAAAATACGATTGCACTCTACTTTACCATTTATCTTGGTGTATTTAATGATAAAATCTGAATATCCATCTTTCATTTCATTATAATTATTTTTAGTTTGATCCTTAAAAAAATTCTCAAACAGATAGAATATCCCACTATCAATTAAAACATGCTCAATATATGTCTTAAGAAAAATCAGGGCATTACGCTCTCTTAACGCAATATACTCAAGAACATCGTTATTTTCTATTCTATAATAATTTCTATTCCCCTTTTTTTCTTTTTGTAACACCCCTGCGTTAGCCAACATCTCCATTGGTTGCTGGAAGAACTTGTCATATTCGTTTTTAGCAGCCTTACTTTCAACCCCTGGTTTCTTAAATATGGCTTCAATGTTATCAACTGCATACTTATAATGCCAAATATCCAAAGATGTAAAATAATCATCAGAATGCTCAATACCATAGTTATAAATACAATCAGCAATTACCGTTACCACATCAGCTGCACATTTCTGATCTATCCATCGACCGTTACCTGATTTACGGATATCATAGTTATGATTCTTACAAAAATTTTCTATATCTTGTAATGTTAACATTCTGCCCCCCTATCTTTCATGACCAGGATTTTTCTTTAATAATCCATAGAAAAAAACCGAGCATCCATCCACATTTAACGAACGTGTCTGATAATTTCGTGCAATCTGATAGAACTTTCTATATTCATCAGTAGAAAAATAAATCATTTGTTGCTTGGATAATTTTCCTTTAAATTTAGGAATTAATATTGCGACAGAACCATTAACCAAAACTCCTTTAGGCTTTTTTGCAACTCTTGGATAATAGGTCATGTTAGGAGTCAAATACACATCTTCTCTATCAATGTATGGTGCCACAGAAAGATGCTCCGTATCCCTTGGTAATATATAAGAATCATAGCCATCTATATCATTTATTTCAGTTCCATCATCTGATATATTTCGCGATTTTAAAACTCTTATACCATTAGATGAATTAAGTACTTTATTTGTTATTTGTCTATCCCTAAAAACAGTAAAGACATCAAAATCCATTTTATTAGCTACTTTATCAAAATCATCACTCCTGTATATCAACCAATATGGATATGTTTTGTCAAATATATATCTTTGATTCTGAAGTAATTCGATTTTTTTTGTTACAGAAACAATTCTTGTCTTGGCTATAGATCCTTTGTTATTAATGAATATTGCTATTGTTTCCACAAGGACGCCTGGAAAACCTTTTTCTCCGAAGTCAATAATGCATTCTACTGATTTTTTTTCTATATAATCCCTACTAGTAGCAAACTCTGGAGTGTTCAATAGAAACTTGGGAAACACCATGGCTACGTAGTCGCCTATTTTTAAAGCTTTATCTAAAAAAAAAGAGCATATATTTGTGGTATCTCTATTAATCGCCTCTTTCCGATATTCATTAAGTAAAGGATTACTGGAACTCAGTTTATAAAAAGGAGGGTTTCCTATTACGTAATCGTAACGGTTCTCAAATTTGTATTTAAGAAAGTCAGCCTCAATAAAATTGATATGACAATTCTCTGGAATCTTATAAGATTTCAACAAAGCTTTTGCAACATTAATGCTATCTTCGTCTATATCTACTGCGTCAATATATATTCTTTTACCCTCGAACTTACTTAATATGAGCGGTAGAAAATTACCAACTCCAACAGACGGTTCAAGTATATGAACCTCATCCTGTGAAGTATCCGGTAATCTTTGCATAATCTCTGTAATTAAAGGTTTACTTGTGAAAAACGCAGCATTATCCGTACGCTTTGTATTCGACAGCTCTGCAACCCTACTCAAAGCACTTATAGACATATTATAGGGATTTCTCTCAATAAAACCTATAAGTTCCTTTGTAGATGAAAAACTTTCTTTATCAAGTACTTTTTTAATTTGTATTGTATTCAAAGGAGGAGTTTTTAAGGCTAGCTTAATTTTTTGAGCTATTTCTCTAAATATAATTGTTGGAACAGCCTCTCCTAATGACTGCCTTATTTTTATCTCCTCTTTCTTCAAAAAGTTTTTTTTCATGCTAAGAGGTAAAGCATTCAATGTTTCTATATCTTCGGAAACCCATTTAAAATCATAAGGCACAGTCATCATATACATTAGCTCACGTATACTAAAGACTCTATCATCAGATGGGTGAACGGTGTTTTGGCTAGCTAATTGGTCATTTCTTGTATGAATACAAGGACCGACTTTATCCCAATACTGTCTCTTGTATTTATCACCGTTTTTTTGCTTATTAATGACTATTTTTCCATCAATTACCTGATGAGGTTTCTTTTCGTCATCTTCATTATCAAAAGCTGACTCACCCTCTTTTAAATCCGAGATCCAAGATCTCATATGTTCAGGATAGGACCTAAAAGCATGGTATATATCAGTATCATCTATTTCACCAAATTCTTTTAAAGGTTTTAAATGACCAATAACCTCTCGAAGTGTTTTTTCGACAACTAAAGGTGGGAATAATTCTAATGGTGATACTTCGTTAGCATAATCGTTCGCAACCCCTATAACAAGCGTCCTTTGTCGACTTGAACAAGCCCCATGCTCCTTAAAATTTATAACCTTATAAATGTATGAATACAGATCTCCTAGATTGTTATGTATTGCCTCTGAAATGGTTTTGTCCATTCCATCTATATCTGTACAAATTGTCTTCATAAAGGCAGGAACATTTTCAAATAAAAAAAAGCGTGGCTTAATAGCTTTTATGATTTTAATCGACTCCACTACTAGAGAATTTCTAACAATTTCATCATCTGTTTTTTTATGATTAGCTACAGACATTCCCTGGCAAGGAGGTGTAGCTACTAGGACATCTACTCTATCGTTACCTAAAGAATTCCAACGATTAATCTCGTTAAATATTTTATCCTTTGCCTCCAGAGAGGTTATATCATCACATATATAGCCAGTTTCATACTTACACTTTTTATTAAATCTTTGAACATCAAGTCTGCGTTTGATAATTTCATTTGTTGCAATACATTCAAAACCAGCTTGCTTGAACCCAAAACAACCGACACCAGCGCTACTAAAAAGGCTAATGTATGTTAGCGTTCTATCTTTTAACATTTTTTTTTAACTCTCCTTTTCTTCTAGCATCTGTAGGCTTTATAGAATTTGATGGAATTAACCATGTTTTACCTTTTTTTATAACCCCCTCGATTCTATTTTGTTCGCATAGTATTGCAATACGTCTTGATGATATAGCCCATCGTATAGCCATTTCAGTTGTTGTCGAATAATCCATAATACACCTTTTATTGAGTCCAGTACATTATATTCATTTATCTGAACAATGACAATAATTCAAGAGTCAATAGTAGCTTAAATTCTAACAGAGTTTAATTGAAGCATACATATTATATGTTAACTAAATCTACTTCTCTTTTATCTGAAAAATGCTACAAAAATATCGAACATCTTAATTATTTAGATGCATATTTATCGCAACATATCTCCTAAGATTTTACATAATATTATTTTTATATGTATTATACTGTGTTTAAGTTTAAAAACACCAAAAATAACACATATTATAGATATTTTGATATCTGAGCTCACACTATACTAATTGCACTACCATTTACACCACCAATCAATTTATCAGAATTTTCTGTCTCACCACCATAATAATTTAACGCACATCACACTTTTGTAACATTTTCATTACTCTACAACACATTATAATTATTTGTTTTATATCTGATTTTGATAAAACAATTAATGACCATTCAGCCTTCAAAGCCTTATAAAACAATGGAGAAATCGTTTTACTGCATGTAAAATCGAACCTTACAATTATTGTTAAGTAAATCACATATTTTACCTATTAAGATACAGAGCAGACACCCTATAAGATGCCTGCTTTTTTAGTCTGAGGAGAATCGGGCTCCCGGATTATAAGCTTCTGACAACCGTATTGAATACACAATTTCAGTACGGTTTTTATTTTGCTTTTTTCGGGACGCTGTTCTGCTTTCAGTAATTCGACCGTTCGCCTGCGTAGGCTCATCGAGTTGCAGCATGGCTGAAACAGGCGATTAGATTGTAACCGTCCGGTGTCATGCACCACTGGTCACCTTCCGAAACGGGGAATTCCCCGAGAGGTGACCTCAAATGTACACGAGACAAATTAGCCGCGATGGTTTTCTCCGCTTCGGTTTTCCGATTGGAGAAGCCGAAATGGCTAACAAGAATTCAATTTACGACAAACTGAATAGGACATGGCACGAGGTGCCGCCTAAAACTTACGCTGAGTACACGAAGTACTGCAGCAATTTCAGAAAGCGTCAGCAGAGAAACGGAACCTGTATCTGTCCAAGACACCACTGGTGGATGTGTGACACCTTGTGTCACGAATGCGTTTACAGCTCTACGCCTAAAAGTACATACACAGCGTGATTATCAACTATACCTCGCTCATTCTTCATTTTGACGTAAATACAGTCCACAAAAACAAAACTGTACAGAGGTTTCAGCGGTCTGTTCAGCCATTCTTTTACATCGTCAGTAATGGTGTCCGTGATAGTTGAGATTTTATCCTGTGACAGTTCAAAACCATAGATATCCTGAATGGTAGCACTGATATCTCTTTGGCTCATGCCTCGGGCATACATCGCCAGAACCTTTCCTTCAATCTCTGAAACATCCTTCTTGTGCTTAGGTACTGCGATGGGCTTAATGAGCCTTCTCTATCCCTTGGTACTGCGATTGTGGTTTCACCGAAAGAACCGTGAATGGTCTTTTCGCCATAGCCATTTCTACGATTCTCGGTTTCTTTTGGTTCGGATGAACTCTTATCATAACCAAGATGTGCATCCATTTCGGCATTAAGCATCTTCTCAAAAATAGGTCCAAAGACGTCCTTTAAGGCTTCATTAACGTCCTTAGCATTTTGTACGTCATAATTATTGAGAATTAAATCTGCAATTTTTTCAGCAGCTGGATTTCGCTTAATATCTTTTTTTGCCATATTCATATAACTCCAATTAAGTCTTTAATATTAACAGACTTAACAGGAATACACGAATTTTATGTCACACCCTATATTACCAAATTAGTGATTACTCTCGATTAGTTTTAAACAAAATTCTTCATTGATTTTTAGAACTATAAGTATCAAAAGTCTCAACATAGTAACATAATCATCGAACATTTTATTTTGATCAGATGATTGAGTTCCGTGGGCATATTTATTTCTCAAATCCTTTGAATCATCAAAACTAGCGTTGTTAAAAATGTAATCAAAATATTCCTGTTCAGGAATCGCCAACAAGCTACTTTCGTATTTTATCAAATCATTTTTTCTTAAAATGTCTAATTCAACAGAATAATCACTTAGGTATTTTGAGCAAAGGAATTCGTTATCATATAAATTATGTAACAACTCCAACATTTTACTAGATGAGACTAGGTTCATATTATCATCTAAATATAGAATATCATTTTTAACCAGTATTTGAACTTGCTTTTGCTGATACTCTTGTAAGTCAGAGAAACAAACAGTTCCTTGCTTAAGTATCTCGAATGAAGTACGGTAATTTAAATCCTTTTCAGGCTGATACAACATCGTGGACTGATCCGAAAATAACAAATTTAAAATATTTATGAGATTACTATCTTTCACATAAATGTATTTATTTTCAATCAGACTCGGAATTTTTGATATAACCATATGTTCTGTATAAATCGTAAATAAATCATGATCTACCACCCCATCTTCACAAAATAATTTGTATTGCTTTAAGATACTATCTGTCTCTATAGCAATATCTCGACATTGACCTAGAATATCATCTCCTTCACGGGGTATATTAAAACTAAAACCTTTAGCATCAAAAGTATTGCATAAATAATCATGAAAAAACCATTGTACTAATTTTTCAATACTGACATTATTTTTCCTTAAAAATGATCGATACCCACGTATCTGCAAATCCCCAAGCATTTCCTTAAACACATGGAGATGGCTATGATAATATGATCTTTTCATATTTACATTTGTTAATAAATCAAGCCAGGTTTGGTGATATTTCTTACCTGTATGTTGCCACCTATAAAATTGGTCAACAAACTTAAATAAACCTACAAAATTTTCAAGCAAAAGATTCTGGTTATTGATATTGCGAAGAATCCATTTAGAATCATACGAGTAATACGTTTTTCTTACGGGATCAAGCTTTTCCATATAAATTTTCACAGGATTATCTTGTTCGCAAAATTCGATTTCAATCTCTGACGTATATATTGTATCTTTCGGTATTCTACTAATTATTTCTTGATAACGTCTCTGGGCTTTTAAACGTAATTTTGCTGTACATGGTAATTGCTCATTGCCCTTTGTTTTTGTCAAAATATATAAAGCACTACTATTTACATCATCTAAATCAATATATTTATTGATTAAATCAGTTCTATCATCCTTTGTGAGAGCATCTGGGAAATAATAATGGAAACCATTTTGATTTTCTTTACCCAAATATTCAATAATTAGGTAATAAGCATATCGTATATTATTTTTTAAATATTTTGTAATCACCGAACTATAACGCTTGGCCGTCTTTATATTTTCAAGCAAATTAAGTACACAAATTGAGTTAGCATTAAGTAACGTTTCAATAATTTCGTCACTTATGTCATTTTTGTTTTCTTTCTCTTTGTTATTTGCCGTCAAGCAAAACTTACAATAAATCTGCCAAAACCATTTTCTGTATAATGGTTCAATAGAATTTATATCATTTTCGATAGTTTTATCTGTAACAAGTTTAAATCTTTTAGCAACTTTTGCCCTAATTTCTTTATCTTTATCAGTACAAACATCGCTTGCATCTTCTTTGTTAGCACTTCTCGTATTTTCTGCCATCAGTATGAATGAATATTTTTTTATAAGATCATTCAAAGATTCTTCAATATTGTCGTTTTTATCCATCCTATTCATCGCCCTTGCGTGTCATTTTCGTATTATTAAAGCGAATCCATATCTCTACAAACAAAGGTATCCCCATATTATTAATGGTTCTGTTCTACAAAAGCTGTTGATACCCGGTGAAACGCAATACGCTTCATAAAGTATTTATATTTTTGAACTTAAAAAAGTAAATTCTTTTTCGTTCATATAACTTTATGATTTACCATGTATTTCTAGATCCACACTATTCCATAACAGAGCCATTATTAAAATAACTCATTGTCCATATCTCAACAACAAAAAAAAATGTGGCTCCTTTAGCCAATTTAATTATGATTTATAAATGAAGAAATAACAACATAACTAATTTGTTATGCTGCTAAAACGTTTTTTACAACACTCAATTAGAAATGGTTGGTTTAGACTGTCAATAGCATAATTAGTTCCCATTGGGGCTCATACATAAATTCTCAAAAAAAGGAATTGCCTTAGCTATTATTAACTATCAACTGCCCATTATCATTATTTCCAGTTTGTTTTGTAAAGATCCATTGTAGTTCTACAATGCAAATTCTCCTTCTGTTCATCACCGTGTCAAAATTTATACACATTTCGCTATTAGTACAATAATTATTCTAACAATTATCAATTAATCGTCACTTAGCCCCAAAGGTCGTTTTATTTTCACACGGACTTCCAATAAACGTGTACAATCAGCCGCTCGCATTTATTGTTAAGTAGATCACACTTTTAAAAGATGCGTTTATCAAGCAGACACCCTTAACGATGTCTGCTTTTTTTGTATGAGTCTTGACCGAATGGATGGAACTGCTCCACCCAAACGTCAGATTTCACCTGCTCTTGTGGCTACTAATAAAAGGCTAAGAGCAATTACCTATTTTTAACCTCGCCTGCGTAAGCACATCGGGTCGCGAACTGATGGTGCATTGCCCAAACAGGCGATTTTGTAACAACTGTCAGTGTCATGCACGCACTGTCATCCGAAACGGGGATCCCCCGGGAGGTGACATGCACACTGTGACAATCAGCCGTGAAGGGCTTCTCCGCTTCGGTTTTTCCGAACTGGAGAAACCTAAATGGCAAAGATATTTGATAAACCATGTAACAAATGGATTGAGGTTCCATCTGAAACTTATGCTGAATATATGAAGTACTGTAACACCCACAGAAAGCGCATGCAGGCGCATTCCCTTTGCCGCTGCCCTAAGGCTCTGTGGTGGCAATGCGACACTGTATGTGCAGACTGCGTTCATCGGAATGATCCGGAAAGCGTATCTCTTGATGAGCAGGTAACATCCGAACATTGCGATGGAGAAAATTCTCTGCTGGACATCGTAATGGATGATTCCGAACTGATGGAAGATCTCATGTGCGATGCGGATGAGCTTAACCATCTGCTGCACAGACTGAAAGAACTGATGCCGGAAGCCATGCAGATAGGAGAACTGCGCGATGAGAATCTCTCTGATGCCGAGATTGCCGAACTCATCGGAGTTAAGCGCACCACATTCCTTTACAGACTCAACCGGGTTCGCAAGATCCTGAAAGACGAGTTCCCGGAGTTCTTTTAACGAGGCTCTGACGGAATACTCGCCAATTTGTCCGATTGTTTTCTGAGCAGTCGGACATTTTTTTGAAAAAATTTTAATGCCGGTTCGTCAAAACCGACTTTTATCGTCCATTAGATAAGTGTAGGCCTTGAAAAAAACAGGAGGTTAAACATGAAAAAGGTTAATCGAATTCCCCACCGGAGGGAACGTGAACTGATTGCGGTGCTTACCGCTATTTCACGAGTATCCGCCCGAATGGCAAGAACGCTTGCCGAACTTAAATCCAATGGAGTTTTTTATGACAATCGAACCAGCAATTACAAAGCTTAGGAATGCGGCTGAACTTATCAGCGAAGCTGTAAATGAACTGTCGGCTCTGCTTCAGAGCACAGGTACTGAGGAACAATCAGCCCCTGCTGATGAGTCTTCAGCAGCACTGGAGGCAAATACGGCCCCTACCGCCGAAACCGAACCGGAAACCCCGAATTTATCCTTTGAGGATGTTCGCGGAATTCTGGCTGACATTGCCAGGGCAGGAAACCGTGAAGGTGTTAAGTCCCTGCTTGAGAAGTACGGTGCATCAAAGCTGTCGGCTCTTGATCCAAAGTGTTATGCCGACATTCTGAAGGATGCGGAGGTACTCAGGAATGCCTGATTCTCACGCAATCTTATCAGCCTCGTCATCACACCGCTGGCTGATGTGCCCACCGTCTGTCCGACTTGGCGAGCAGTTTCCGGATGATGGCGGCAGTGAGTTTGCTGCCGAAGGCACTGAAGCTCATGAGCTCTGCGAGTACAGGCTGAAATCAGCTATGGGCATACCTGCTGACGATCCTGTTCCCCATCTTCAGAGATACAACGAAGAGATGGAAGACTGCGCCAGCGGTTATGCAACTCATGTACTGTCTCTTGTGGAGGAAGCTAAACAGACCTGCTCTGATCCAAAGGTGCTTATTGAACAGCGAGTTGATTTTTCTCAATGGGTACCGGAGGGCTTCGGCACAGCTGACTGCATCATCGTATCTGATGGAACACTGCGCATCGTGGACTACAAGCACGGCCTCGGTGTTCTCGTTGAAGCAGAAAACAATCCGCAGATGAAGTGCTATGCCCTTGGTGCTTTGGAAATCTTTGATGTTCTTTACGACATCGACACGATCAGCATGACAATCTACCAGCCCCGCAGAGAAAACATCAATACATGGGAGATTTCACGTGAAGAACTTCTCCAATGGGCTGAAAACACACTGAAGCCTATTGCCACCATGGCATTTGCCGGTGAAGGTGAATTCTGCTCCGGTGAATGGTGTGGCTTCTGTAAGGCAAAACACAACTGTCGTGCAAGAGCCGAAGCCAACCTTATGCTGGCAAAACACGATTTCAAAATGCCGGAACTTCTTGAGGATATTGAAATCGAGCTGATCCTTTCAAAGGTTGATGAACTCGCGTCCTGGGCAAATGACGTAAAGGAATATGCCCTGAAGCGGGCTGTCAGCGGTAAGGGATGGCACGGCTGGAAGCTCGTCGAAAGACGCTCAATAAGGAAGTTTACCAGCGAGGATGAGGTCATCAAAGCTGTATGTAAGGCAGGATTTGATCCGTTTGAGAAAAAGCTTCTTGGCATCACAGCCATGCAGAAACTCCTCGGAAAAGCCAGATTTGATGAGCTTCTTTCAGGACTTATTACAAAGACTAAAGGCAAACCAACGCTCGTGCCGGAGAGCGATAAAAGACCGGAAGTTTCAAGTGCAGTTTTAGATTTTAAGGATGAATAATAAATATGGCTACAAAAGTAATTACAGGTGCTAACACCAGATGGTCTTATGCGAATGTGTGGGAACCAAAGGCAATGGAAGGCGGAAAGCCTAAGTTCAGTGTATCTCTCATTATCCCTAAGTCCGATTCTGTAACTGTTGGCAAGATCAGAGCTGCCATTGAGGAAGCATATCGTGATGGTCAGTCCAAACTCAAGGGAAACGGCAAGTCCGTACCGGCACTCAGCACTCTCAGAACTCCGCTTCGCGATGGCGATCTGGAGCGTCCGGATGATCCTGCTTACGCAAATTCGTATTTCGTCAATGCAAACTCAGCCTCAGCTCCCGGCGTAGTGGATGCCAACAGAAACGAAATTCTCGACAAGTCTCAGGTCTACTCCGGCTGCTACGGCAGAGCCTCAATCAGCTTCTACGCTTTCAATGCCAATGGTAACCGCGGTATTGCCTGCGGACTCAACAATCTTCAGAAGATCAGGGACGGAGAACCTTTGGGCGGCAAGGCCAGTGCCGAGAGCGACTTCGCTACCGAGCCTGATGAAGACTTTTTAGGTTAGGAGAAGACATGGATTCCTCAGAATTCTTTCTGACAGGCTTCATTCTCGGTCTTCTTGACGGAGTTGTGGTCACAGTTGTCTTTGAATTTCTGACAAGCTTCATCGGCCACATGTGGCGGAAATGGAAAAAATGCTAATTTAGCTTTAACGCGTTTAAAGGGTGACAGTCTTTGCCGTTGCCCTTTTTTGACAGGATAATTTTATGAAAACCATAAGTATGGATGTTGAGACGTACAGCAGTGAAGACTTAAGGAAATGCGGAGTCTACCGCTACTGCGAGGCTCCTGATTTCGAAATTCTGCTCTTTGCCTACAGTGTTGACGGCGGTGAGGTACAGCTTGTTGATCTCGCATCCGGAGAAAAACTCCCCGAGGAGATCATCAAAGCTCTGACTGATGACAACGTCATCAAATGGGCATGGAACGCAAACTTTGAGCGTGTATGTCTGTCCCGGTATCTGAGAGACCTTGGCGTTATAGCCGGTTATCTCAATTCGGAAGGATGGCGGTGCGACATGGTGTGGGCGGCAACTCTGGGACTACCGTTTTCGCTTGAAGGAGCCGGTGCGGTGCTAGGTCTTGATAAGCAGAAACTCACTGAAGGCAAAGAACTAATCCGCTATTTCTGCAAGCCATGCTCCCCCACTCAGGCAAACGGCGGCAGAACCAGAAATATCCCCTGCCACGCTCCAAACAAGTGGGAAATGTTCAAACGCTACAACATCAGAGATGTGGAAACCGAGATGGGAATACAGCAAAGACTGAGCAAATTCCCCGTACCTGACTTTGTCTGGGAGGAATACCACCTTGATCAGGAGATTAACGACCGAGGCGTAAGAATCGATATGGAACTGGTACGCCAAGCAATTGCCATTGATGAACGCTCCAGAAATGAACTCATTACCACAATGAGGGAATTTACTCAGCTCGAGAACCCCAACTCGGTACAGCAGATGAAGGAATGGCTTGCCGAAAACGGCCTAATGACGGAAAGCCTCGATAAAAAAGCAGTCACTGAGCTTATGAAAATCGCACCACCTGAACTCATCAAAGTGCTGACTCTCCGGCAGCAGCTCGCCAAATCATCAGTAAAGAAATACCAGGCAATGCAGAATGCCGTATGTGCTGATGGCAGAGCCCGGGGACTTTTTCAGTTCTACGGAGCTAACCGCACCGGGAGGTTCAGTAGCAAAATAATACAGCTGCAGAATCTTGCGAGAAACAGCATGACCGACCTTAATGAGGCTCGGGCTCTCGTCAGAAACGGGGATTATGACGCTCTCTCCATGCTCTATGACGATGTGCCGGATACTCTCTCCCAGCTCGTCAGAACAGCCTTCGTACCACCGGATGGCAAGCTCTTTTATGTAGCCGACTTCTCAGCTATTGAAGCACGTGTGATCGCATGGTTTGCAGGTGAAAGATGGAGATCTGAAGTATTTCGTAAAGGTGGTGATATCTATTGCGCAAGTGCCAGTCAGATGTTTAAAGTTCCGGTGGAAAAACATGGCGTTAACGGGCATCTAAGACAGAAAGGGAAAATTGCGGAACTGGCTCTTGGCTACGGCGGAGGTGTTGGTGCATTAAAGGCTATGGGAGCTATTGAGATGGGACTAAAGGAGGAGGAACTTCAACCTCTCGTTAATGCATGGAGAAACGCCAATCCGAATATCGTTAAATTCTGGTGGGCAGTCGATCATGCCGTAATGGAAGCAGTGAGTGAACGAACAACCACCAAAACACACGGTCTCACGTTTTCATTCAAAAGCGGCATGCTTTTTATCACCCTGTCATCCGGCAGAAAGCTCGCCTACGTTAAACCCCGTATCGGCATGAACCAGTTCGGCGGTGAGAGTGTTACCTATGAAGGTATCGGAGCTACCAAGAAATGGGAGTGTATTGAAAGCTACGGTCCCAAGTTCGTGGAAAATATAGTGCAGGCAATTGCCAGGGATATTCTCTGCTACGCCATGCAGACGCTCAGACACTGCAGCATCGTGATGCACATACATGACGAAGTGGTCATTGAGGCAGATCCTAATATGAGCCTTGAGGCCGTGTGTGAACTTATGGGACGTACGCCGCCATGGGCTGAAGGTTTGATCCTGCAAGCAGCGGGTTATACCACAGAGTACTATAAGAAAGATTAGACAATGGTAAGGCTTTCACAAACAACCTATTTTTGTCGTAATGCCATGAAAGCCTTAATTTTTGTATTAGAGGCTTTTTAACACAAACTTTTGTGAGTATAATCCCTAAACTCACTTCAATAATACAAGGAATTAATTAAATGGGAGCTTTAGAAATACCAGAAGAAATAAACATAATTATGAATGATTTTCAATCAGAAATAGAAAATGCCGCGGAGGAAGCTATAAAAAATGCAATTGATTTTAATAGGATAACCTTCTCTTTTTCGTGTGCACAGAGACTATTTCATTACTGCTCACTCGAAACCTTTTATAGCATCATTGAATCTAATTGTTTTTGGTTATCACATCCTAAATTTATGAATGACATAAGCGAGTATAAAAATTCCATCAGGGTGATAAAAAATTTTTTCGAAGAATACAACAAAACAATTACAGAAGATGACAATTCAAAAGATTTTTTTGAAAAAATCATAAAAAGTGTTGATAGATACGAAAAAGAATTTAAGGGATTTGATGAAAATAAATATGAAGTACAATACTTTTTTACATGCTTTACATCTGATGGCGATAACTTGCCAATGTGGAGTATATACAGAGGAAAAAATATCGGTCTTTCAATAGAATTGGACTTCTCTGACAAAGATTATTTTGTTAAAGTCCCCGGACGCAATGATGAGGTATCACCATTTCTTTCTAATGCCATTCTTACTGATATTGAATATGAAGAAAATAAAACCAAGGAAACAATTAATATTTTTCTAAATCATATCAAAAACTATTACAATAAAAATAATTTTAATAGATACACAAAAGTTGTAAATGAATTAGCTTCAGATGCAATAGTGCTATATTTGATAAATATGTCAAGCTATCTAAAAAATAGTAATTTCAGTTACGAACAAGAAACAAGATTAGTACTTAGAATTTATGATCCAAAGGATATTAAGTTTAGAGTCAGGGACAAGTTTATCGTTCCATACATAGAATTTCCTTTAGAAGAAAAAATCGTAGATTCCGAGGACGAAACCAAGATAAGCAAAAAGAAAAAGTTCGATAAATGTATTATTCCAATTAAGTCAATTACAATTTCTCCTTATACAGAAGAGCCTGAATTAGTCAAAGCTAGTATCGAAGCTTTTTTAAATCATAAAGGCTACAATATTGATAAGATTAAAATTAATCAATCTACTATTCCTTTTAAACCTAGGTAATCTTTACTCTAAATAAGATAATACAACCTTTAATTTTAAGAAAGAAATGCAAACACAATTTTTTAGCGTCGTGGAATTTGAATTTTTGCAGGCAGGTCACTAAATAAAAGCTGTACTCTGATAAAATCAGACTTACAACGCCACAGTACAAAACGTCCATTTCCCGAACAGCTGGTGATGGACGTTTTCTATTTTAACCGAGGGAATATCTGCACGGAAATCAGTGATTATTTACCTCTCTGAACAGCTTCTTTTAACGCATTTCCGGCAGTGAAGGCAGGAACTCTTTTAGCAGGAATTGTAACTGTTTCACCGGTACGCGGATTACGTCCGCTACGAGCATTTCTTTCAGTACTTTTAAAAGTTCCAAAACCAATAAGCTGAACATTGTCACCTTGTGCTAACGTTTCAGTTACTGTTTCTAAAAAGGCATCAAGCATCTTTTTGCTGTCTGACTTGGTCGTATGACTTTTTTCAGCTATTGCTTCAATGAGTTCCTGTTTATTCATCTGATTTTACCTCTTTCTTTATCTGATTTAACTGTTGAAAGAATAATGAATGAATTGTTCCTGTAAATCAAGCGCATCCGTGCCTAAAGCAGAGTTTTAGCCTACATTTTAGGCCTTTTTCCAGTTCAGCATTCTGTTTGGAATGCGTCAGATCTTTTCCTGCAAGACATACAAAAACGCTCACCTTTTAATCAAATAATCACTTTTTTCAATTTTTCTTCATCTCGTTTCGTCAAAACGCCCCTTTCACGTCCATTGAAATATTGAGGGAGCAAAAAAACAGCTCCGGGTCTTAATCGATTTTTTTGGAGATTTTATGTTCGCGATAAAAGAAAAACAAAAGATTCTGCCCGACGGAACCAGACTTACCACCTTCACCCGTGAGGTTATCAGCGCCAATGCCATTGAGGTGGAAGTCGGCACCAACGGCTTTAAGGGGGGCAATGCCGAACATGGCTGCCGTACCTATTTCCGCATTACCGATCTCGGGAATACCGACATGTTCGTTAAGACGGCTCTTGGCCGTAACGGTAATACCGGTGAGGTCGAATTCATTCTTGGCGGCGACTGTGAACTTGAAACCATCATCAGAGCGTTAAAGTTCGCAGTTAAGGTTCTGGAGGAAGAATCTGCGGAGGTTATGGACTAATGGCGGTATCAACCGGTAAACAAACACAATTGAAGAAGGAGGAATTTAAGTGACAATGCCAATATTTACTTTATATTGCGCGAACTGCAGAGAGAATGAAACCAACTGTCTGTATCCGCACAAAATTGAAGTGTCCGATAAGGAATCCCTGATCCGTGCCGTTTCCAAAGACTATGTCTGTGCCGAGTATAAGAACAGCTATCGAAATACCGAGAATTTCATCAGCGGTAACTGCTGTGCTGTGGACTGCGACAACACTCACTCAGATGATCCTAAAGACTGGATCACTCCGAAAGACGTGGCAGCCGCGTTTCCTGATGTACCGTTCTTCGTGCATTACAGTCGTCATCATATGAAAGCCAAGAACGGGAAAGCAGCCCGGCCTAAATTCCACATAGGCTTTTTTACTGACACCATAACGGATTCAGAACTTCTGAAACGACTGAAAGAACGTGCGCATGAGGTATTTCCGTATTTTGATCCCAAGGCTATGGACTCTGCTCACTTCTTTTACGGAACTGAAAATCCGCAGGTGGAATTTTTCCCGGGAACCAAAACACTAAATGAGTTTCTCGGCGACGATGATGAGTTTGACGCCGACATGCCGCAGGGCAATTATGGAAAAAAGCTCGTCATCGAGGAAGGCAGACGCAATGCCTCCATGAGCCGTTTTGCCGGTAAGCTCGTCAAGAGATACGGTTCTACCGAAAAAGCCTTCCAAATTTTCATGGAGGAGGCAGACAGATGTAACCCGCCTCTCTCTGATGAGGAACTCGGAAAGGTATGGGCAAGTGCACAGCGTTTTGCCAAAAAGGTTCAGGGGCAGCCGGGATATGTACCGCCGGAGAAATACCGCCCGGATACCACCATGCAGCCTTCGGATTATTCCGATGTGGGACAGGCCAAGGTGCTGGCGAGGGACTGTGCCAATGAGCTGGCATTCAGCCCTGGCACTGACTTTATAGTTTATGAAACCAACCGCTGGGTTGAATCCAAATCCAAAGCCATGGGCGTCATGCTGAACTTCCTTGATCGCCAGCTTTCCGAAGCACGGGAAAAGGCTGAAACTGCCGAGAAGGAACTCATCAAAAGCGGACTGCCGGAGGAAGCTCTCGCTGCCGGAGGGAAAGTCCTCAAAAAGGCTATCCAGAACTTTATTCAGGCCGATGCGTATCTGAAATACAACAATGCCATTACATACAGGAGCTTTGCCTGTCAGCGACGAGATATCAAGTATGTTAACGGTGCCTTAACAGCAGTTAAGCCTCTGGTGGAAGTTTCCATTAGTGCTATCGACAGTCATCCTTTTCTGCTGAACTGTCCTGACGGCACCTATGACCTTACACAAGGTCTTGCCGGTCGAAGGGAGCATGATCCGGCAGATCTTATCACCCAGATAACTGCTTACGCTCCCGGGGATAAAGGCAAAGATCTGTGGCTGGGTTTTGTAGACAGCGTATGCGAAAGCAACCGGGAAACAATCGAATATCTGCAGATGTGCTCAGGATTGAGTCTTATCGGTGAAGTCTACCACGAAGGAATTTTCATAGCCTTTGGAGTCGGTCGCAACGGAAAATCCACGTGGGCAAACACAGTTGCAGGCGCTATGGGCTCTTATGCCGGAGTAATCTCTGCAGATGTCCTGACAACAGAATGCCGCAGAAACACCAAACCGGAGCTGGCTGAACTGAAAGGCAAACGGTTCCTGATTGCCTCAGAACTTGAGGAGGGAAAAAGAATGTCCACTGCCATGGTAAAGCAGCTGTCCTCCACCGATGAAATTGAGGGAGAAAAAAAATACAAGGCCCCTTTCAAGTTCAAGCCAAGTCACACCCTTGTCCTGTGTACCAACCATCTACCTAAGGTTGGAGCCATGGATGACGGCATCTGGCGACGTCTGGTCGTGATCCCGTTCACCGCAAAGTTCGAAGGAAACAATGAGATCAAGAACTACTCAAAGTACCTGTTGGACAATGCCGGACCGTACATCATGAAATGGCTCATTGAAGGTGCGGAGAAGATCATCAGCAACAGGTTCGTTCTCACACCTCCTGCGTGCGTTCGTGATGCCGTTGCTAAATATAAGGCCGAAAACGACTGGATGACTCACTTCCTTGATGACTACTGCGACATCGGTAAGGAGTTCGAGGAGAAGTCCGGCGAACTGTATACCGAGTACCGGGCGTACTGCCTCAGAAACGGTGAATTTACCAGAAGTACTGCAGAGTTCTACAAGTGCCTCGAGGAACGGGGTTTTGTCCGTCAAAGGTATTCCAGGGGTGTATTTGTGCGTGGACTAAAACTATCCGTTCAGGATTTTTAGGTTGATACCGTGGCTGTCCATCAAAGGCAGTTTTACGGTTACAGTTGTTTAATTTGTAATCATGATGTAGGTCGATGTAAGTCTTCTAATAAAACTAGTATAGGGCGAAAAAATGGTTAAAAAATAACCTATTAATAAGCCTATAGGGAGTTTAATGCAACGACCTTCATCGACCTACACTGATGACGAATATGAGGATAAAAAGCATCATGAATTTTTATAACTGGATGATGAGAAATCATCGTGATGAAGATACCCCGGCTGGGGATTTAGCCGCTGACATGGAGCACGTTAAAGATTCATTTCCGAGGAATGGTGTCGGCAAATTTGAGGGATGGCACAGGCTGATCCGCAGTTATCTGGTTCAGCACCATGCCTGCAGGGAATGCCTTGAAACCTTTGAGGAATGCTGGGAGGAGTACGAGGAATGCGAGAAAAGCAGATTGAACAGAAACTCACGCTGATGGTTAAGGCTGCGGGAGGCATTGCCCCAAAGTTCGTATCACCGGGGCTTGCCGGGATGCCTGATCGCCTGGTGTTGCTTCCCAATGGTGTGTTTGCCTTTGCGGAACTAAAGGCTCCAGGCAAGAAACCAAGAGCACTGCAGCTGGCAAGGCATGAAATGCTGAGACGGTTAGGCTTTAAGGTGTATGTGATTGACGGAACTGAACAGATAGGAGAAATGATTGATGAACTTCAGACCCCATGATTACCAGAACTATGCCATTGAGTACATCAAGGCAAATCCTATTGCGGGTGTATTCCTCTCCATGGGGTTAGGAAAGACAGTCATTTCCCTTACCGCCATTGCCGACCTGCTGTTTGATTCCTTTGAGATCCGCAAGGCTCTGATAATCGGTCCCCTTAGAGTGGCCAGAGACTCATGGCCTATGGAAATCAGCAAGTGGGAGCACTTAAAGCATCTCACCTACACCGTGGTTGTAGGCCCCCTGACGGAACGCAAAGCCGCCCTCGCACGTCAGGCAGACATTACCATCGTCAACCGTGAGAACGTCCAGTGGCTTGTTGAAAGCGGCAACTTTGACTATGACATGGTGGTAATCGACGAACTGTCGTCCTTCAAGAGTCACACGTCAAAACGCTTTAAGGCTCTGATGAAGGTACGTCCCAAAGTTAAACGCATCGTGGGCCTTACCGGTACACCGTCCTCAAACGGCCTCATGGATCTCTGGGCTGAATTCAGACTCCTCGACATGGGAGAACGCCTGGGAAGGTTCATCACGAGATACAGGGAGACCTACTTCAAACCGGAGAAGCAGAACGGGCAGATGGTGTACACGTACAGACCGAGACCTGAAGCCGAGGAGGAAATCTACCGCAGGATTTCGGATATAACCATTTCCATGAAATGCACCGACCATCTGAAAATGCCTGAACTGATTTCCTCCCAGTACGAGGTGGTGCTGTCCGATGATGAACGCAGACAGTACGAAAGACTGAAATCGGAGCTGGTGCTGACTCTTTCGGATGAGGAGATTTCCGCACCGAACGCCGCATCACTTACCAACAAACTGAGCCAGCTGTCCAACGGAGCCATTTACGATGACGGAAAGAACATCGTGGAATTCCACTCCCGCAAGCTTGATGCCCTGGAGGACATTATCGAATCGGCCAACGGCAATCCCCTGCTGGTCGCCTACTGGTTCAGGCATGACCTTGAGCGAATCAGGAAACGCTTCGATGTACGGGAGATTAAAACCGGCAAGGACATCATAGACTGGAATGCCGGAAAGATCCCCGTGGCCATGATCCACCCCGCTTCTGCCGGTCACGGCTTAAACCTTCAGTCCGGAGGGAACACACTGGTGTGGTTCGGTCTAACCTGGTCTCTTGAACTGTATCAGCAGACCAACGCAAGACTCTGGAGACAGGGACAGACCTCCGGCACCGTGGTGATCCAGCACATCATCACGAAGGGAACGATTGACGAGAGGATTTTAAAGGCTTTGAACAAAAAAGAATTAACCCAAAACGCACTGATTGATGCGGTTAAAGCAGATTTAGGAGGAAACGCATGAATGCAAAGGATTTTCTGATGAGAGGGATTAACCTCGAACGCAGGGTTGAAACCATCAAGGAGCAGATTGAACACTACAAGACATTGGTGAACGACTGCTCCGTAACTTACTCTGACTCCCCGAAGAGCACGGCATCGAACTACAAGCTGGAGGAATGCACCCAGAAGATTATGGATCTGCAGGAAGAACTCTGTTCAGCCATGGCTGATCTCGTGGATGTGACCTGTGAAATAGGCAAAGCAATCCAGAAGCTCGACAATTACGACTATCAGGATCTCCTGGTTAACCGATACGTTCTTGGTAAAACGTGGGAAAAAATAGCCGAGGACATGAACTACGGGATACGAAACGTTCACAGACTGCACGGCGAGGCTTTAAGGGAAATAAAAATATTTTCCTGAAGGCACGGGAATGCATAGTAATGCACACTGTTCTTAGGTTATTATTATAATCGAGAGAAATACAGAGCTTCGAGGCTGACCGCCCCGGAGCTTTTTTTATGCCCGGAGAATACCATGCCGAGAAAACCAAAAAGACCATGTTCCTATCCCGGATGCCCGAAACTCACTGACGGCAGGTTCTGCGAGGAACATGCAAAGGCTGAGGCAAGACGCTACGAGAAATATCAGCGTGATCCAATGGCAAGAAAACGCTACGGCAGGGCATGGACGTTCATCAGAAAGACTTATGCTGCAGAGCATCCTTTCTGCGAGGTCTGCCTTTCCGAAGGAAGATATACACCAACCGAGGCTGTCCACCACATAAAACCGCTCTCTCAGGGCGGAACTCACGATATAAGCAACCTTAAAGCTGTATGTAAAGCCTGTCATGCCCGAATTCATGGCGAAATCGGCGACAGATGGAGCAGAAAAGTAAAGGATTACGCCTCCGACAGGTGATGATTATCGCGCTTTAAGGCCCCCAGGGGCGGTCAGAATCTCCAAAAACACGTCAAAAAGCTTCGGGCACCTCCCTTCACGCAGAAAAACCCCGGTTCAAACGGGGTATTAACCCTGGATCCCCCAAACAAGGAGAAAAAACAATGGCCAAGGACGGTACCAACCGTGGCGGCAGACGAGTCCGTGCCGGAGATAAACCTCTATCAGCCGTAGAAAAAATACAGAAAGGTCAGTCAGTAAAAATCATGGATAACGACTTACCGACACTTACACCACCAGAGCTGGATTCGGTCGACTTACCAGAAGGCGCCGTTCTCGAAGGACTCGACATGCCAAAGCCTAGCGAATACCTGTCAGCTCGACAGAAAAACGGAGAACCTCTGGGCGCTGATGAGATTTTCAAAGAGACATGGCTGTGGCTTAAAGAGCGCGGCTGTGAACGACTGGTTAACCCGAGACTCATCGAAGCCTATGCTCAGGCATTTGCCCGATACATTCAATGCGAGGAGGCAACCAGCTCCTACGGACTTTTAGGCAAGCATCCAACCACCGGAGGCGTGATTACATCTCCGTTTGTTGCGATGTCTCAACAGTATCAGAAAAACGCCAATCTCCTCTGGTATGAAATTTACGATGTCGTTAAGCAGAACTGCACCTCGGACTACGAAGGCGGCAACCCTAACGACATGATGGAGCAGCTGCTCCGCAGAAAAGGATAAACACACAATGCTGATCGAAAAGAAAAATGTTACAGAGCTTCTTCCTGCGGATTACAACCCCCGCAGGGATTTAAAACCCGGTGATCCGGAATACGAAAAGCTGAAACGCTCCATTGAGCAGTTCGGCTATGTTGAACCCGTAATCTGGAATAGCAGAACCGGCTGTGTTGTCGGCGGTCATCAGCGCCTTAAGGTCCTTCAGGATTTAGGAATGACCGAGGTGGACTGCGTCGTCATTGACATGGATGTGGAGCATGAAAAGGCTCTGAACATCGCACTCAATAAGATCAGCGGTGAATGGGATAACGATAAGCTCTCAGATCTGATTGCCGACCTGCAGGGAGCGGATTTTGATGTATCACTTACCGGTTTTGAACCAGCTGAGCTTGATGAACTTTTCAGGGATGATGTGAAGGACGGCATCAGGGAGGATGACTTCGATGTGGACGCCGAGCTTCAGAAACCTACAATAACCAAAGCCGGTGATTTGTGGTGTCTCGGTCAGCATCGACTTCTCTGCGGTGACAGCACCAAAGCTGAAAGCTATGAACTGCTGATGGCAGGAAAGCAGGCCAATCTTGTAGTAACCGACCCACCGTACAATGTGAACTATGAAGGCACCGCCGGAAAAATACAGAATGACAATCTGGATAACGATTCCTTCTACCAGTTCCTGTTTGATGCTTTCACAGGTATGGAAAAAGCCATGGCTGCCGATGCCTCGATTTATGTATTCCACGCTGATACCGAAGGACTGAATTTCCGTAAGGCATTCTCGGATGCGGGCTTTTACCTTTCCGGCTGCTGTATCTGGAAGAAGCCATCCCTGGTGCTTGGTCGCTCTCCTTACCAGTGGCAGCATGAACCGTGTCTCTTCGGATGGAAAAAGAACGGCAGACATCAGTGGTATTCCGGCAGAAAGGAAACCACCATCTGGGAGTTTGAGAAATCCAAAAAGAACGGTGAGCATCCGACCATGAAGCCTGTGGCTCTGATTGCCTACCCGATTATGAACTCAAGCCTCACCAACTGTATCGTGCTCGATCCTTTCGGTGGCTCCGGCAGTACGCTGATTGCCTGCGAACAGACCGGACGCATCTGCCATACTATAGAACTCGATCCGAAGTATGCCGACGTAATCGTGAAAAGATACATTGAGCAGAAAGGTTCATCTGATGGTGTTTCGGTGATTCGTGACGGGCTTACCTACGCTTATTCCGAGGTAGCTGAACCGGAGGAGCAGACAGATGAGCAAACTGAATAATGCTGTATCCGATCTGACGCTCGGCAGTCTGTTTGATGGCTCGGGAGGCTTTCCTCTTGCGGGACTCCTTTCCGGCATTGTGCCGATCTGGGCGAGCGAAGTGGAATGCTACCCCATCAGAGTCACCACAAAGCAGCTGCCTTGGGTAAAGCACTACGGCAACATCTGCGAGATGGACGGCGGTAAGGTCGAACCGGTAGACATAATCACCTTCGGAAGTCCATGTCAGGACATGAGCATTGCCGGAAAACGTGAAGGCCTCTGCGGTAACCGTTCAGGTCTTTTTTATGAGGCTGTCAGAATAATCAGAGAAATGAGGAGTGCCACCAATGGCGAATATCCGAAATACATCGTGTGGGAGAACGTCCCCGGGGCTCTCAGCTCCAACGGCGGAGAAGACTTCCGCTGTGTGCTCGAAAGCATCTGCGGTATTGCTGACGAAACCGTATCTGTCCCTTCAGTTAAAAAATGGCTCAGCGCAGGAGAAATCGTGGGTGACGGTTACTCAGTCGCATGGAGAGTCCTTAATGCGGAACACTTCGGAGTTCCACAGCGCAGAAAGCGCATCTACCTTGTCGCAGATTTTACAGACGGGTGTGCCGGCAAAATATTATTTGAGTCAGAAGGCCTGCCTTGGGATCCTCCAGAGAGCTTCAGCGAGAGGCAAGGTTCTGCCGGAGGTGCTGGAGAAAGCTCTGATGCGTCAGGCACAGTGTGTCTGAACGACCAGGGAGGTGAACGCATGGATGTGACGCACGAACGAACCGCCACTCTCCGTGCCGAAAGTCATCATCCTCCGCTTGTTTTTGAAAACCACTCGCAGGACTGCCGTTTCCGGGGCCCCCTTGATGTGGCTCAGACGGTGCTTTCCACTTACGGCACAGGCGGCAACAATCAGCCATTTGTGGTGGAGGACAAACCATGAAACCTAAAGTATTCGGCATCTGCTCGAAAGACAGCAATGCCATGAAATCGGATAACCCGAACAGCGGTTTTTATGAAGCTGAAACCACCCGCACCATCGATACCTCCAATCAGTCTCCCTGCAAGAACCAGGGAGGCATGGTGGTAATCGAGGATAATGCCGGACATCGTGCCCTGACCTTTTCTCCCGTTCACGGCACTCTGTCAGCCAATGACGGTCCCAAGGGTCCGTCAAGCCAGATGCTCTCGAACCCCGAGGAGAACTTTGTGGCTGAGCCTGCCTACGGTCTTGACCGGGCATCCTTCAATCAGGGCAGAAATGCAAAGTACGATTTTTCAGTTACAGAGGAGTCAGAACCGACCATGACGGCAAGAGGACCCAATGCGGTAGCACATCCGGTCTATACCACAAGCAAGGCATCCTACCACACGGAGGCAGCAAAGGACGTGGCAAACACACTGGTGGCGAGCGACTTCAAAGATCCGCCGACCGTTACCGAAGAGCCGTATTACATTGTACGCAGACTCACTCCGACGGAATGCGCAAGGCTGCAGGGTTTCCCGGACTGGTGGTGCTCGAATCTCGGAACGGCAAATCCGTCTGAACATGACATGGAGTTCTGGCGCGGTGTATTTGAAACCCACCGTAATGTGGTAAGCGGAGCATCGAAACCGAAGTCAGACACGCAGATCAGAAAATGGCTCTCCGGTCCGCACAGCGATTCTGCGGAATACAAAATGTGGGGAAACGGGATAGCTCTCCCATGTGCCGTTTACGTCCTTTCAGGCATCGTTCAGCATGCGAAAAAACATTAGTTGATGGTAATCAAATAACACTGAATATAGTGAATTTATCTGCACAAACTGACTTGATATAGTGTTTTGACAGAGCAAATATGTAATCACCATTAAACAGCGAGGACATAAACATGGAAATTAAATTTGATGTCAAAGGTGACAGCCGCAAAGACATGGTTAAGGTGATTTCAGATACTCTGTGGATCAAAGCTGAGTACCAGTACACCCCCACTTACAACTATGTGATTGGCGATTATACGGTAACAAAGGATGGCACCCTGATATTCCCCGATGAGGTTAATCCTGATGAGGTTCTGAAGGCTCTCGCCGCCAATGCCTTTTATCCGGTGGCCGATGAAGAGAAGAAAACTGAACAGGATGAGTCTGCAGGTCTCACCATCGAAATTCCTGCCGACAAGGTGAATACGGAGAACCTTCAGAAACTCCTTGATGCAAAAGGATGGCTCTTCCGCAAGGCACTTGGAATTAAGTCTCTTGCCTTTGAGGTAACCGGGGATAAGGTTTCCTTCCCTTGGTTCAGCCACACAGCCCCGGATCTGACCACCGCCTACACGCAGTTCATCTCCGCCATCTGCAGAATGAGCGTGGAGCAGAAACGTATCACTTCAAGGGAGAAATCAGTCACCAACGAGAAGTACGCCTTCAGATGTTTCCTGCTCCGCCTTGGCTTTATCGGTGATGAGTACAAGCAGAGCCGCAAACTTCTGCTTGCAAACCTTGACGGCAGCGCAGCATTCAAGACCGTAAAGGAAAAAACACAGAGCGACATTGAACAGGAGACAGACAATGAACTTTCCGAATAGAGAAACAGTTGAAGAACTGCGCAGGACTTATCCCGAGGGAACCCTGATTGAACTCGTACGCATGAATGATGAATACGCCCCACCTCCAGGAACCCGAGGGACAGTTCTTTACGTCGACGACATAGGGACTATTCACGTACGCTGGAGCACGGGCTCAAGTCTCGGAATTGCCTACGGTGAAGATGAATGTAGAATCATTAAAAATAGCAAGTAAATCAATGATTTATATATTAAATAAATATCGAAATATAATCGATTATTAAGTTGCTATAGTGTGCCTCTAGAGTGAATATACACACAACGAAACGAACAAAGAGGTACACAAAATGAACGAAAAAACAGAAAAGCAGATCGCAAACATGAAGAACCAGACCATCGGAGTTGAGGTTGAAATGAACTGCATCACCCGCCTGGATGCCGCAAAGGTTGCCGCAGAGTTTTTCGGAACCCACAGGGTTGAGGATACCGCCTACCGCAACGGCTACAGCACGGTAAGCGCATGGGACGCACAGGGCCGCGAATGGAAGTTTCAGAAAGACGTAAGCATCGCCGGCGACGAAGCCCACAAGTGCGAAATGGTAACCCCGATCCTGAACTACAGCGACATCGAAAGCCTGCAGGAACTTTGCAGAAGACTGCGCAAGGCAGGAGCCAAGAGCGACGCTACCCGCGGATGCGGAGTTCACATCCACATCGGTGCGGCAGACCACACCGCCAAGACCCTGCGCAACCTTGCGAACCTGATGGCAAGCCACGAAGGCCTTTTGGCAGAGGCCTTAAAGCTTGACCAGCACCGCATGGCAAGATACTGCAGAACGGTAGACCCAAGATTCCTTAAGGAGCTCAACAAAAAGAAGCCTCAGACTAAAGAAGAACTTAGCGACATCTGGTACACCAGTCAGGGAGAAAACTACGGCAGAGACCACCATTACAACGCATCACGCTACAGAATGCTTAACCTCCACGCCACCTTCACCAAGGGCACGGTTGAGTTCAGACTTTTCCAGTTCGATGCACCGGCAGGAGGAAAGCAGAACGGCATCCACGCCGGACAGCTTAAGAGCTACATTCAGCTTTGCCTGGCACTCAGCGAGATGGCAAAGGAGGTAAGAACAGCAAGCCCTAAGCCACAGCAGCACGAGAATCCAAAGTTCGCGATGAGAACCTGGCTTTTAAGACTCGGCTTCATCGGCGAGGAGTTTGCAACAGCAAGAAACATCCTTACCAGAAACCTTAGCGGTGACACGGCCTTCAGATTCGGCAGAGCCGCCTAACCCAAAGCGAGGACTTACCCTCCTCCTGCTGACCCCTTAACCGGGGTTTCGGCAGTAGAAGGGTAAGCCTTCAATCAGAATAAGGAATTGAATATGGCAAAGAGATATTACATTGCTTACGGAAGCAACCTGAACACCCAACAGATGAGATTCAGATGCCCTGATGCAAGGGTTGCAGGCGTTTCAGAAATCCCAGATTACCGTCTGCTTTTCAAAGGAAGTCAGACAGGTGCGTACCTCACCATTGAGCCATGCCGAGGCCTCAGCGTTCCGGTGGCCGTGTGGGAAGTAACAGCCAATGATGAACTTTCACTCGACCGTTACGAAGGTTATCCGCGATTCTACTACAAGGACGAGATGACACTTCCGGTAATCAGCATTGACGGAAGCAGAGTGAGGGATCTTCAGGTGTTTGTCTACATCATGCATGAAGACAGACGGATTGGAATTCCGACCAGGTATTACCTCGATACATGCCTTGAGGGATACCGCACCTTTGGCTTCGATGAAGAGCACTTATCTGACGCACTGAAGTTAAGCATGGAGGAAGTAAGGTATGCAGAATAACGAAACACGCACCTGCCCGATCTGCGGCAAGACCTATCACGATCATCCTGCCCTTTCCCGTACTGACGGCAGGATGGAAATCTGCCCAGACTGCGGCACCAGACAGGCACTTGAGGCTGTGGGAATTCCGGCTGAAAAGCAGGAAAAAATCCTCGAAGTAATCCATGAAAAGCTCAGGGAAAACGACGATAAAAACTCCTGCGGATAGTTGAAAAATAAAGGTTTTAATGACTTGCTATAGTGTGCCTTCAGAGCGAATATACAGTCATCGACAACAAATACGGAGACTTGAAAATGAGCAGATTAACAGAAAGAGCAAAGACCTACAGATTACCAAATCCATCCACTCCGGAGGATCTGGAATGCCGCTGGAGCAAGACCCTGAGATACGGCGACAAGGTGATCCTGGCAGGCCACTACTGGAACGGAGCCGGCAAGCCATCCTACTACGGTGCGGTTTACGAGTTCCTCACCGAAGACACCGGCTGCGAGGCTGAGATCGGACTTCGGGAGGTAAGCGGTGTGGAATTCATGGATGAAGGTCATGCACTTGAATGGGCGATAAAGAACGCCAACTGATACGGAGCTTAACGGCTCCTTTTTTATACCCTGAAAGATCGCTGCGGCGGTCTTTTTTTATGCCTGTAAGGAGGTGAAGGCAGAATGGCAATGCGGAAACTTAAAAAATACGTCCCCACCAGATTTCTGGCCAAAGGCTCAAAGTACGATAAGGCGGCTGCTGATTACGCCGTTAATTTTATCGAATGCCTCTGCCACACCAAGGGAACCTGGGCGGGGAAAAATTTTGAGCTTATCGACTGGCAGGAGCAGATCATCCGCGACCTTTTTGGAACCTTAAAGCCGAACGGCTACAGACAGTTTAATACCGCCTATGTTGAGATACCCAAAAAACAGGGCAAGTCTGAGCTGGCTGCAGCCGTAGCACTTCTTCTTACCTGCGGTGACGGAGAGGAACGAGCCGAGGTTTACGGCTGTGCCGCAGATCGTCAGCAGGCCACCATCGTATTTGACGTGGCTGCCGACATGGTGAGGATGTGTCCGGCTCTGAACAAAAGAGTCAAAATCCTCGCCTCGCAGAAACGCATCGTATACCTCCCCACTAACAGTTTTTATCAGGTGCTCTCTGCGGAAGCTTATTCAAAGCACGGCTTTAACATTCACGGAGTGGTCTTTGATGAACTGCATACACAGCCCGACAGAAAGCTGTTTGACGTTATGACCAAAGGCTCCGGCGATGCCAGAACCCAGCCGCTGTATTTCCTTATAACAACCGCGGGAACCGACACCAATTCCATCTGCTACGAAACCCACCAGAAGGCAAAAGACATTCTGGAAGGCAGGAAGATCGATCCGACTTTCTATCCGGTAATTTACGGAGCTGATGAATCTGACGACTGGACGGATCCGAAGGTGTGGCTGAAAGCCAATCCATCTCTCGGCATTACCGTGGGAATCGACAAGGTACAGGCGGCCTGTGATTCAGCCAGACAGAATCCCGGTGAAGAGAATGCCTTCCGTCAATTGAGGCTGAACCAATGGGTTAAGCAGTCAATCCGCTGGATGCAGATGGAGAAATGGGATGCCTGCTCCTTTGCGGTAAATCCTGACGAACTGGAAGGCCGTGTATGTTACGGCGGATTAGACCTGTCTAGTACCACAGACATTACAGCTTTTGTGCTGGTCTTTCCTCCAAGAAATGAAGATGAGAAGTTTTTCATTATGCCGTTCTTCTGGATCCCCGAGGATACGCTTGAGCTTCGAGTACGCCGTGACCACGTGCCTTATGACGTCTGGCAGAGACAGGGATTTCTCGAAACCACCGAAGGTAATGTGGTTCATTACGGCTACATCGAGAAGTTCATCGAGGAGCTCGGCAAAAAATACAACATCCGTGAAATTGCCTTTGACCGCTGGGGAGCAGTACAGATGGTACAGAACCTTGAGGGCATGGGCTTTACCGTAGTTCCCTTTGGTCAGGGTTTTAAAGACATGTCCCCGCCTACCAAGGAACTAATGAAACTCACCCTTGAGCAGAAAATTGCTCACGGTGGCCATCCGGTGCTGCGATGGATGATGGACAACATCTACATAAGAACAGATCCCGCAGGCAACATCAAGGCAGACAAGGAAAAATCCACCGAGAAGATTGACGGTGCGATTGCCACCATCATGGGACTCGACAGAGCCATCCGATGCGGCAATGACAACGGAGCCTCAGTCTACGATGATCGCGGCATTCTGTTTATTTAGGAGAATCTAATGCTATTCGGATTATTCAAATCCAGACGGAAAGTGCAGAACACTCTCAACGGCTCCGGCTACCGCTTCATGATGGGAGGAAGCACTTCCGGAAAGAAAGTTAACGAGCGTTCAGCCATGCAGATGACGGCTGTGTATGCCTGCGTGCGTATTCTGTCAGAATCAATTGCAAGTCTGCCAGTTCATCTCTATCAGTATGAATCGGAGGGCAACAAGGCCAAGGCGGTAAAGCATCCGCTGTATCGCATTCTGCATGATGAGCCGAATCCGGAAATGACCTCATTCGTGTTCCGGGAAACGATGATGACGCATCTGCTCCTTTGGGGCAATGCCTATGCTCAGATTATCCGAAACGGCAAAGGCGAAATCATCGGACTGTATCCCTTAATGCCTAACCGCATGACAGTTGACCGAGATGACTCCGGAAGGATCTGTTACCGCTATCTGATGCAGGACTCCGATGCCGGCGCAGGCAGAAGCTGCTACGTAACCTTAAGGCCGTCAGAGTTGCTGCATGTACCGGGACTGGGTTTTGACGGACTCGTCGGCTACTCCCCCATTGCCATGGCAAAAAACGCCATCGGTCTCTCGATTGCCACCGAGGAATACGGAGCCAGATTCTTTGCCAACGGAGCCACACCGGGAGGCATTCTGGAGTTTCCGGGAACGGTGAAGAATCCTGAATCGATCCGCGAAAGCTGGAATAAAGGCTTCTCGGGAAACAACGCCCACAAGGTAGCCATCCTTGAGGAAGGCATGAAATACACGCCGATTTCCATTTCACCGGAACAGGCTCAGTTCCTTGAGACCCGTAAGTTTCAGATTGATGAGATTGCCCGAATTTTCCGAGTGCCGCCTCACATGGTTGGTGACCTTGAGAAATCAAGCTTCAGCAACATCGAACAGCAGTCACTCGAGTTCGTGAAATACACCTTAGAGCCTTGGATTATCCGCTGGGAACAGTCACTAAACCGTGCTTTGTTAACCGAAAAGGAAAAGCCTGACTACTTCGTAAAATTCAATGTAGACGGACTACTCCGAGGTGATTACCAGAGCCGCATGAACGGCTATGCCACGGCCAGGCAGAACGGCTGGATGTCCGCCAATGACATCAGGGAACTCGAATGTCTCGACCGGATTCCACCGGAGCTTGGCGGTGATCTTTATCTGATTAACGGCAATATGACCAGGCTCGAGGATGCCGGAATTTTTGCAAACAATAAGGAGAACAACAATGAAGAAGTTCTGGAAGTGGAAGAACCAGACGGAAAAGAAGAGTCAGGAAAGGACGGGAACGGAGGAAAATCAGACCGCCCCGCTCCCGGAAAGAGCCCTGTTCCTGAACGGCACCATCGCCAGTGAGAGCTGGTTTGATGATGACGTGACGCCTCAGCTTTTCAAAAATGAACTCATGAGCGGCTCGGGAAACATCACGGTCTGGATTAACTCCCCCGGCGGTGACTGTGTTGCTGCCGCTCAGATCTACAACATGCTGATGGAATATCCGGGAAACGTCACCGTGAAGATCGACGGCATTGCCGCATCTGCCGCCTCGGTGATTGCCATGGCAGGAACAAAGGTGTGCGTCTCACCGGTCTCCATGCTGATGATCCACAATCCGATGACCTTTGCCTTCGGCAACACCGCGGAAATGCAGAAAGCCATCGACATGCTGGGCGAAGTCAAGGAGTCCATCATTAACGCTTACGAAATAAAGACCGGCATAAGCAGGAACAAGATCTCCCGTCTAATGGATGCGGAAACATGGATGAATGCCAACAAGGCCGTAGAAATGGGATTTGCCGATGAGATTCTGCAGAGAGAGACCTCTTCCAAGAATGAACAGCCGGAGGCATCAGCCATGGCATTTTCAAGAGCCGGCGTTACCAACTCGCTGATGGAAAAGCTGTCTGCCAGATGCCGCATTGAACCTAAAACCACCAATGAACGCTCAGTCGATGATCTTATGGAGCGTCTTAACCTTATTAAACACTAGGAGTAATTATGACTACCGTAAACGAACTTCGTGAAAAAAGATCTGCCGCATGGAATGCCGCCAAGGCGTTTCTGGAATCACGCCGTACCGAAAAAGGCACACTTTCCGCTGAAGACGATGCCACCTACACCCGCATGGAGCAGGATATCACTGACCTCAGTAAGGAAATCGCCAGACTTGAACGCCGTGATGCTCTTGATGCCGAGCTTGCCCGTCCCGTCAATCAGCCACTAACCTCAAAGCCTGCCGCAGGCTCACCTGCTGAGGTAAAGCGAGGGCGTGCCTCTGATGAATACAGGAACGGCATGCTTAAGGCTCTCAGAACCAACTTCAAACAGGTTTCCAATGTCCTGCAGGAAGGTGTTGATGCCGATGGCGGTTATCTTGTTCCGGAAGAGTACGACTCACGCCTTATCGATGTGCTCACTGAAGAGAACATCATGCGTCGATTGGGACACATCATCACCACCGCCGGGGAACACAGGATCAACATTGCCGCCACCAAACCTGCAGCGGCCTGGATCGAAGAAGGCGGCGCACTGACTTTCGGTGAAGCCACCTTCTCTCAGATCCTCCTTGATGCCCACAAACTTCACGTGGCGATAAAGGTGACTGAAGAACTTCTCTACGATGCCGCCTTTAATCTGGAAGGCTACATCATCACCGAATTCGGCAAGGCTCTTGCCAATGCTGAAGAGGATGCCTTCCTTAACGGTACCGGCCGTGGACAGCCTCTGGGACTTTTTGCCGAAAACGGTGGCGGCACAGCCGCACTTTCTGCTGCCTCAGTTAACGCTGACCTCATTATGCAGCTCATTTACGCACTTAAGCGACCTTACCGCAAATCAGCACGTTTTATCATGCATGACAAGACCATTGCCGCAATCCGACAGCTTAAGGACAACAACGGTGTGTACCTCTGGCAGCCGTCATTAACTGCCGGAGAACCGGATAAGCTCCTTGGTTATGACGTGTACACCTCTCCGTTCTGCCCTGAAGGAAAGGTGGCCTTCGGTGACTACAGCTACTACAACATCGGTGACCGCGGTACCCGTTCCTTCTCAGAGCTTCGAGAACTCTTTGCAGGCAACGGCATGATCGGCTACGTGGCAAAGGAACGAGTAGACGGCAAGCTTATCCTGCCGGAAGCCGTGCAGATCCTTACCATTACCGGCGGTAAATCAGCCAAAACGTAAGCTCTGACTAGGAGTTTTTTATGCCTCCTTTCGGGGGCATTTTTCAGGAGAAAGAGATGAGCGTAACACTTGAAGAAATCAAACTCTACCTCCGTGTTGACGGAAACAGCGACGATGATCTTATCGAAACGCTGAAGGATTCTGCGGAACAGATTTGTTCTGACATTCTGCGAAATGATGATCCGGATGTTCTTTACGGAACACGATACGGGAAAGCCGCCGTTCTCTATGCCATCAACTACATGTACGAACACCGCACCGAGGCAGACTGGTCAGCTTTAAAGAAATCGCTGAGAGCCATGCTGTCCGGAGCCAGACGGGAGAGCTTCTGATGGAAACGGGAAAGCTTAATGAACGTATCAGAATTTATGAACCAAAGTCTGACGGCAATCAGACCTCACTCGAAGATTACGAACTTGCCGGATCGGTCTGGGCTGACGTAAGACAGGTTACCACCAGAGACCAGATGCGCTCCGGCATTGAGGTTCAGAGCGGACAGCTGACGGTTCTCATCCGCTATCTTTCAGGCCTCTCCGATGACTGCCTAATCGAGTGGAATGGCAGATTCTACGGCATAGACAACCTGTCATCCGACAGGCACAAAGGAGAAATTCTTCTCGGATGCAGCTACAGCGGACTTAATGAGAATCAGAGAATTACGACATGATTTCAATCAGCAGAATGAAACAGACGGTTAAGGACATCGTTGAAGAAGTCACCGGAGTTAAAGCCTTTTACGATGTGGTGCCGAACAACGTCAGAACCGGAGCACTCATTGTCAGGGAAGCCACCGAGTTTACGGGAAGAACAATTGACGGAGAAGCCCATGTTGCCCATCACTCTTTCGAGGTTTTTGTCTTCTCATTTGTGAGTGCCGGTGAATCTGAGGATCTTACCGACAAACTGGTATCAGCCACCGACGGAAAACATTCAGATGATTTCAGACTAATCATGGTAACCGGCATCACCCCTACCGAGTACGATCCCGAGTCAGGCTTCTGGGCGAATGCCGTCAGCATGGAGTTTGTGGAACGATGATTAAGGCTGACACATCAGGTGCTGACATTCTCGCGGGAAAGCTCAAGGGACTGTCACCGAAACTGCAGACGAAAATCAGCAGAGTGATTCTGAAAGAGGCTCTGAAGGAGACCGGAGCAAGAGAAGAGCTTACCGGGTACATCGGTACGCACTTCAAGTCGCACAGCGGAATCTACAGAAAATCAGTATCAGGCATCAAGACCTCAAGAGTACGTTCTGACCACAACCGGGTTATCTCATACATTCATTTCCTGCCGGTGAGCAGAATTAAGGGATGTAAGGAAAGCAAAAAATCTCATATGCCACCAAAGACTCTGAACCACTGGCTTAATGCCGGTACCAGTGACCATACCATCGGTAAAGGTTCAAGTCTTGAAGGCAACAGGAAAATTCAGCAGATTATCGAAAACAAATACCTGATGGCCATCAACAGAGCGAGACTGAATCTTGCTGCCGCCAAAACACGTAAGCAGCAGGAAAAGTATCGGGACATGATTGAGCGGAACACCAAAAAGCTGGCTGAGGTAAAAACTCGTGCTGCGAAAAAGGCAAATCAGCACGGCAGAAAAGTGAAAGGCATAACGGCACATCATTTTATGGAAGCAATACAGAAAAGAGTGGACTCAACAGCAGTGGCAATTGTGGTTGAAAAAGTTGAGACTGCAGTTAATGAATTATTGAAATAGGAGAAAAGCCAGATGGCACATACACAACTTTATGACTATGAACCGAAGGAACCGGTGCTTCTCGGAGGTACCCATTCACAGTTCTCCATTGACGGAGGCACCACATGGAAAGCTCTCCGCGGAGCTCAGGAAATCGGAGACATCGGAGACATTGCCGAATCGGTGGAATGCACCACCATTGATGATAGCCGCAAGATGTATCGCGGAGGTCTCAAGGATTCATCAGAAAAGGAACTCACCATTTACTTTTACGATGACGATGCGGATCAGAAGGCTCTGATTGCTGCCGCCAAGGCACAGCAGACAGTGACTGTCCGTCATCAGTGGCCGAACGGCACGATAGCTTCATATGATCTAAAACTCCTCGGTTACCAGATTATGTCTGGTTCTGCAGACGGCTTTATGCAGCTTAAGGTCTCCGGGAGACAGGCAAGTGATGTTGTATGGACAGATGCAGAGAATGAAGAACAGACAGGAAAAGGAGGTAAATAATGTCTTATCTTGAACAGATTAAAACACTGAAATTTAAAACCAGTAAGGTAACCATTGATGGAGTTGATTTTTACCTTCGTGAACTTTCCGGGAAGGCCCGTCTCGACTTTGAAGGCGAGAAGGACCTGCAGCTTCGTGTCCTTAAGATGATGCACGCATCTCTTTGTGATGAGAATGGGAATCTTACGGAAAAGCCGGAGGACTTTGATGCCTTTATGGAATCAGTGCCGAACAAGGTGCTCAATGCTCTGGTGAATGCCTTCTCGGCTCTAAACATCACCAATGAGAACAACCTAAAAAACTAATCCAGGGCAGTTTTATATTCAGACTGGCGGTGAGAATTGCCCGGGAGCTTCACCGCCCAATCTCAGAGGTTCTTGAATACCCCACCACCGAGTTCAACTACTGGTCAGTGGTTTTTGAGGAGGAATACTATGAGACTCATCCGAAAGAGAGATACAAGGACAGAATGAGTGATAAGGATTGTGTTCAAGAGATAGAAAGGTTTAAAATGCTGATGAGTAGATTATGATAGCCATGCATCATTCGATAAATACGATATCTGTTAAACTGATTTCATTATTTATAGGCGCTTAATAACATTTGGATTAAAAATGACGAGAAAATTATTTTTATGCACTACTGTATGCTTATTTTTATCAAACACTACATTTGCGAACGATGCTGATTTGTGTATAAGTAATTTAGAATCCAAATCATATACAGATGCATTCAGATATTGCGAAAAAGCATGTAATTTGGATAACGGTCGGGGGTGCAATGGACTTGGATTTCTTTACTATACGGGTAACGGTGTAAGACAGAATTATCAGCAAGCAAAAATTTACTTCGAAAAAGCATGTAATCTAGATGATGGTCTCGGGTGCTCTGTCCTAGGAATTCTTTACGCAAATGGTCAAGGTGTAAGACAAGACTACCAGCAGGCTAAAACTTACTACGAAAAAGCATGTAATCTGGATTATGGTGGCGGGTGCAATGTATTAGGGGGTTATTATAGTCTTAAATGTTTGGCCATAAAAGATCCAGCGTTTGCAGAGTGTTGTTATGAAGATAAAAATAGACAAATAATTCAATCGATACCCGATTTTAAAAACGAAGCTTCTTGTCTTCGCGAATCAAAAGAATATTATGGTAAAGCCTGTGATTTAGGGGATCAGAAAGGTTGTGATGAATACCGCAAATTAAATGAGCAAGGCTACTAGCCGTTTCTGACAAATCAAATAATGAGTAAAAGGATCTCCAAGTGAGGTCCTTTTTTGTTTTCTGGAGTTTCAAAATGAACGACAGCACCATCAGGCTTTCTGCCGATACGACTGCTCTGACGGAATCACTCTCCAAAATTGCCGAAGAGATGACGGCAATGAAGGACGCTGTTTCCACCTCGGCTGCCGCCATGGGGGCAAACCTTGATGCATCCGCCAAACAGGCAGAGGCCACCAATGCTGCCATTCACGAACTTGATGAGAGTGTTAAGACCGTAACGGATTCAATTGAGGCTCAGACAAAAGCCGTAACTGATTTAGGCTCTAAGCAGAACAAGGTCACCAAGGAAATCAGCAAGGCATTAAATACTCAGAATTCCCAGCAGAAGGATGCCAATACCACTCTTGCCGAGCAGAAGAAAATCATGCAGGAGCAGGAAGCTGAAATCAAAAAGGTCACCAAAGCCGTAGACAATCAGACCGGAGTTCTGCAGAAGAACGCCTCCGGCTGGAAGATGCTGATCTCAGGTTTTGCTATCAAGTTTGCCTCTGAAATCGTGGACGGTTTTAAGAGCATTATTTCTACCGGACTTGAAGCCTCACGGGTTTACGAGGACATGTCGGCAAGGCTTACACCTCTTGTGGGTAATTTGGAAACAGCGCAGAAAACCTTCTGGAGCCTTAACGGTCTTGAGGATGAGACAGCTACCGCCACCGATAAACTCGCTAAAGCCTTTGTGGATTTAGGCAACAATGGTCTTACCAACTCAAACGAGCAGCTTAAGACCTATGCCACCATTGCCCACGGTACCGGAAGAGACATCAACACCCTGACTGATGCGGTTATTGCCTTCTCCCAGAGCTCCACCAAGGCGCTCAGGCAGTTCGGTATTACAGCCAAGGACAACGGTGACACCATCTCTCTTACCTACAAGGGCTCCACCACCGAGATTGAAAAGAACAGCAAGGCTCTGGATTCCTATCTCTCTGATTTGGCAAAGAACAACTTTGACGGTGTCTTGGAAACCAAGCTCAACACTGTATCTGCAGCTACCGGAAGACTTGATAACGCCTGGGGAACATTCTGCACGAGACTCATGCAGTCTGACGGAGGCTTCGGAGAACTCATCATCATGGGTAATGACTTTCTGGCCAATACCCTGAACGGCATTTCCGAATGGCTTGATGATCCGGCAGTTATTGAATGGTTCCACAATCTTGCAAAAACGGTACGTGAGACTTTCGAGGGAATACGCACCGCATGGGATAGCGTGAAGGACTTTTTCAGCGACACTCTGGATGTGCTGGGCATTGAATTTGAAGACGGCACCGGCTCATGGAAGCTCTTCTTCTCCAACTTTTTTCAGTTCGCGCAGATTGGCCTGCTTAAACTCAGTCAGAAGATCGGTGAACTTTGGGACAACACTGTCGGCTACCTTAATGCCATTGGCGAAGGTATCGGGACCTCTCTTTCGGGAGGAACCTTTTCTGAGGGATTTGCCTTCAGAAGAGAAAGAACCAAACGAGAGGCTGAGGAAACCGCAAAAATCTATGAAGCCACTATCGCCGACATCGAAAACGGCATAACGGAATCCCAGAAGAGAATTGCAGCCGAGAGACAGAGACTCGCTGAAAAATACCGTAATAATCCTATTGGTGAAGGAACTCAGTCTGAAAACGGCATTACCTTTGCCGGAGGAAAGAATTCCGGAGGTAAGACTCAGGGAAAATCAGGGAATACTTCAGAACCGCAGGACACCTGGTCCCCCTACTTCACACGGCTGCTTGAAACTGAAGTCCATTCAATGAGTGAACTAGAGCAGCTCGAATGGGAGCACGCCGGAAAACTTGATGAACTGCAGCGGCTTATTGCTGAAAATGCTCAGATTTCCGAAACAGAGAAAGCTGACGCTCTGCTTCTAATTCAGCAGGACTATCAGCGTCAGAGAGCTGAAATCGAAAAATCAGCGCAGGACTTCATAAGTTCTCTCAATCCAGAGGAAGAGGAAATTCTCCGTCTGCAGGAAAGCTACGGCAGAAAACTTGAAATGCTGGAGCAGTACCTCAATGACAGACTGATTTCTGAGGAAACCTACCTGCAGGCGCATGCCGCCATCATGGAGGAATACACATCCGACTCAGTTGCCGTTAAGCAGAAGAAACAGGCTGAAGAACTCAGAAAATCCATGGAACCTTACGAGAAAATGGCTGATGCCACCATCTCAATTTCCGATGCCTTTGATGATTTAACCGTAAACATGAATGAATCTTCCGGTGCCTACAGGTCTCTTTTTGCGGTGCAGAAAAGTTTTGCAGTAGCCAGTGCAACCATGGATGCGGTACAGGCATGGATTAAGGCTCTTAACGACCCTACGGCAGTTACCTGGCCGCAGAAACTTGCCAACTACGCATCCGCTGTTGCCACCACAACCTCCGCCATTTCCCAGCTTACCTCCGTTTCCATGCACGATAAAGGCGGTCAGATTAAAGCCGGTGAATGGGGTATTGTGGGCGAATACGGACCGGAACTGGTTCAGGGACCGATGTCCATTACCTCACGCAAGGAAACCGCTGAACTTGCCCGTTCTGCCATGACGGGAAACAGATCCGGTTCCTCATCCGTGGTGGTCAATCTCTACGAGAGTCCGGATAAGGCAGGAAGCGTGGAACAGCGAAGTGATGATGAACAGCGGATCATTGACATCTTTGTTGCCGATATCCGGCACGGAGGAACCATGAGCAGTGTTCTGCAGAATACCTTCAGCCTTAACAGGCTCGGGACTTAACCCGTAATTATCTTTTAACGTGAAGAGGCTTTATGCCTCTTTTTTTATTTGGAGAAAAGCATGAGTAATTTTAAATCCTATCCCTCTGCACTCCCAATGCCGATGCAGTCAGGTTACACAGTAAGGCATAAGCCGAACATGGTGCGAACCTCAATGGCAGACGGGCATGTAAGGCAGAGGCTTATTAACCAGGGAGCTCCTGATACAGTCAGCGTACAGATCATGATGTCGGAAAAGCAGTACAGACTTTTTATCAGATGGTACAAAACCGAAATCAGATGCGGTGAAGACTGGTTCGTTATGCCTCTTCTTTCTGTCGACTCGCCGGGAACGATCCAATACCGCCACGTGAGAATTCAGAACGGAGAGCTTTCGGCAACTGTTGTTTCAGCGAATAAGGATGACGGTGTACTTTACAGGATATCCATGACACTTGATGCCGCGAACACCATAGTGGATGACGGAAGGCTTTCAGAGTACCGCAGTCTGAAGGAGAACGATGACCTTATTGGGGAAATCCGTTCTGAATGCAGCGAATCATCATTCATTGATGATCCCGACGCACTGGGCATCATCGGCACATTTACTTTTACAAAGGAGGATTAACACAATGAGTTTTAAGAAATCAGTAACCTTTACAGCCAGTGTCTCAGATTTTGAGGACGGCATTGTTTCAGCGAGAGTTCAGGCCGAGAATAAAATTCTTGATGATTTTGTTTCTTGGATTCTGGCTCAGAACAGTTCCATTCAGCGCCTTGAAAAAATCAGTATTGGTGATAACGAATGGAGCGGTCAGCCGATGCATGCCGTTGAGGATGAAGGATTATCATCAGTCATAACCTACTACTGCTCCTCCTTCAGTCAGCTTTCCGACATTCATGTTCTCGGTAAGGATAAGGACAATTTCTGTCTCGGCATCTGCGTTGACAACCACACTCTGAGTATGGCTCCTACCTGTTCCTTTGCTTATCAGCGCTATCTCAACGGACAGGTAAACAGACCACTGTCGATTGTAATGGCACAGTTGAGATCTCACAACAAGGCAAATAACCGCGTGACTGTCGGAGGGAATCAGTCTCTTTTTACGTTCAGCCATACTGAAGAAACGTTGACACTGAGACTCAACTATTGGAAAGGAGACGACACTCTGGTGTTTGGCGTATTCGGTGAATCCGACAGGGTATTCTTCAGCTCTGATATGGTCGATGCTTCATGGGGTTTCAGCAGAAAGAACGGCATGCTGATGAACTTCTCCTTCAATGAAACCATTCAGGCATCAGTGGAAACACAGAACCTGAATACCTCTACTTCCACAGGGAGAGAACACAATGTCAGCCTCGGATATCCCACCAACCTCAATCCGTTCTTCTGGGGGAACATGAATTCAGCCACATCCGGTTCGACACCTTACTATTACAACTCGTCATATCTGCCTGTTCCGATTCTGTCTCACCACATGAATCTGAAATATTTCAATGAAAGTCCGACGCCGAATGATTTCAGCGACGATTTCGTTAAATCATCACCGTCATTCGTTGTTACGGGGAATATTCTGAACCTGCCGAGAATCAGCGGAAACCAGCTTTATCTGCGTAAACAGTACCTGCCTAACCGCCTGACAGCAAGTCCGGTGCGTCTCGGCTATACTCCGGGATTTCTCACGGCAGACATGATTTATACCGTAAACGACAGAAATTATCTCTGTCTGCAGTACGGCTGGCTCAGCTTCTTTATCGAGGTAAAGGATCAGGGTTAGTAATGATTTACACGCTTGAGGAAATCTACGCATCAGGCGGGCAGCTCCCCGTCATCACCCTGGTCATAACCAATGAGTCCATCGGTACTCTGAGGTATGTTCTGGGGTATGAGGATCTGGTTCTTGAAGGAAAGACCTACAGGAAATCAGCATTCACGGTCTCCATGCCTGAACGCTCCGACAGCGGTTTTACTGATCTGTCCTTCGGTATTGACGGGGTAAGCGGAGAAGCTTATGAGTACATGAAGGAGGTTATAAGGTCTCAGACCTCTACCTTCATCACCGTAACTCAATGGCATTATGCGGTTCATTCAAAGCTCTCCGAGATTACCCTCAGCATCACGGGAGGACGGATTACCCGGGAATCGGCAACGTTTACCGCGTCCTTCTGTGACATGCTGAATCTCGAGTTTCCGAGACTCCGCTATACCGCTACCAATGCACCGGGACTTAAGTATGTGGCTTAATCATTATCTTCTTATNNGAAATCGAACCGCCCCACTGCGGATTTGGTGACGTAATTGCCTTCTTCCGTCACGGAGTAATCTTCCATGTGGGAGTGTGTCTTGGCGGAGGCAGAATGCTGCATACCGGTCTTAACCGTCACTGCCGGATTGAGAAAATCAGCTCGATGCAGTTTGTTGAAATCAGAATCTACAGGCACACGCGCCTTTCAGAGAGGAAAAATGAAACTTGAAATAGTAACCAGAGAGAATCTGAACAGGGTTCTCGAGCAGCTGGATCTGCCGGAATACAGTGGCAGTTTAACCGCCCTGCTGAAAAGTCAGATCGCCTCGTACAATCCTGCATTAAAACCTTATCTCTCGCTGTACATTAACGGCCGAAAAGTTGAACAGGCTCAGTGGTCTGAACCCCTGATTCAGAAAACCGATCACTTAAAGTTCGTGATAGAACCCGGTGTAACCGGTACCGCCATTGCCGCCATCATTTCCGTGGTGGTTGCTGTAGCCTCTGCCGTTTATGCCATGGTGAGCATGAACAAGCTGGGCAGGCACAATCAGAAAGATTCCAAACAGGGAAACTCCATCTATGACGTGAATGTCCAGGGCAACAAGGTAAAGCTCATGGAAATCATCCCGGAGAACTTCGGTTTCTTTAAGAGGTTTCCTGATTACCTCGCTGATCGCCATGTGTTTTACCGCAACAACACTCTATTCTGCGACATGATTTTATGCCAGGGTATCGGCTACTATGATTACAAATCCGACCATTCCGACATCTACATCGGCGAGACTCCCATCAGTGAACTCAAGGGCTGCTCTGCCTACGTCATTGAACCCGGAGTAAAGATTACCGCTGAGAATTCTCCCGAAGACAGGTCATGGTACTGCTGGTATTCCTCCACCGAGGTCACCCAGAGCGGACATACACTTAAAAGCGGTCAGGGAAAAATCGATACAGCCTCAAAGGACGGAGTGAATCTAGAGTTCAGCGGTAAGACCTTTACGGGATATTCCTATCAGAGCTTTTCGCATGGCTACGGCGGCTGCTCCGGTGGCGGGACTGATGTTCACCGCATCAGAAAAACCTTTGATTTGAAATGGGCAGACGGAACCATCTTTGAACTTTCCGGGGTTACCAATACCCGCAGAATAAGCACAGAGATTGTTTCAGCTGTATCCGATGAGGAAACAACTGTCATTACAGTGAAAAAGGTCTCCCTAATCCGCGACTTAAATTATTTGAGAGCAAGACAGATTGAGGTTCAAACTGCTGTTGATGAGGAAACCGGTGAGGAGACACAGACCGAGGTGATTGTAAGAAACGGTGATTATGTCAGAGTTTCCTTATCAGCAATAACATCAGTCACCTATGACACCATTCCTTCCGGCTCAAGCGGAGGAAAATCTGTCACCGAGGAGGAAAGCAACGATGTGTCTGCGCTCTGTGAAATTCTGGAGATAACTGCTGACGGGGACAATGTTACGCTGAAGTTCGACAGTTCGGATTTAACAGTTCCTGCCTTCCCGGATACAGTAGAACCGTCTCAGCCCTACACAAAGATTACCGATACGGCAAATCGTCTGGCAGGTTCGGTGTTTCAGCCGATGCCTGCGGATTATCCGTATGACGATAACGGCTTTTATGAAATCGTGAGTTTCAGAGGCGGAGTCTACACGGTTAAAAAGCTCAATGAGAGTTATGGTGAAGTGCCGGATTGGCCGGGATTCTACTCATCCGGAATCAATCAGGAGAAGACTCTCTTTACTCTCGTTAACGGCATGGCGAGTGACGGCGGTCACGTCGGTCCATATCGTGCCTGTCCTTATGGTGCGGTATCAAAAATCTTTGAGCTTGATTTCTCCATGCCGGGAGGTCTAGGGAAACTTAACGATGACGGAGATTTCGATAAGCTCACTATTACCGTTCAGATTGAGTACCGCAGAGCAGGTTCCGATGATGAGTACACGGTGATTGAGAAATCATGGACCAACAGTACCAACGACCAGCTTGCCGAAACCGTCAGACTTGAACTTGATGCAGCAGACAACTATGAGTTCCGTGTTCTCAGAACCTCAAAGGAGGATGGATCTACCAAGGCCTTAGAGGAGATTAAATGGACCGGACTTAAAAGCGTCATCAGCACCATTGACCGGTATGACAACATGACGGTACTCATCTGCAGGTTCAAAGGCAATGAAACCTTATCCGAGCTTTCCGAGAATCAGCTGGCGACTTACTGGACAAGAAAGCTTCCAACGTTTACCGGAACAGAAATGAAAGCCACACGAGACATTGCTCCCGTGGTTCAGTACATCGTAAAGAACTCAAAGTACCGCAACATTCTCGATACGGAATCGCTCATGGAGTTTGATGAATTGTGGCGTTCTCAGGGACTTGAATGTAACGGCTCCATCGACAGTGACAGCACTCTTTTGGAATCACTCAGAGACGTGCTTAACTGCGGCTTTGCAGTTCCGGTGGTTCTGGACAATACCTTATCGGTTAAGAGGCTTTATGCGGGAGCAGTTCCAACGCAGATTTTTACCAAAAGCAATATGACCTCAAGTCCGGTAATCACCTATTCACTCCCAAAGGATGATGACGTTGATGAGGTGGTGGTTAATTTCACCTCTCCGGAAACCTATAAGACTGAAACGGTGTACTGTCACATTGATGAGGATGGAAACAAACGCATCACGGATTATCCTGAATCCGACAATCAGGAAAGACTTGATGCCTGGGGCGTAACCGACAGAGAGCATGCCATTGCTCTCGGTATGAGGCGACTTCGGTATCTTAGAAATACACGGGTAACCTATGACATCAAAACCGAACTCAACGGACTCAACTGCCATTTCAACGACCTTGTGGGACTGGTGCTGGATGAGAATCTCTCAAATATTACCGGGAGAATTACCGCCATCAGAGGTCTGAGGCTAACCACCGACATTGAGCTCCCCACCGATGTCTTTGACGGCGTGATCTACATTTCCCGCAAAGACGGCTCTTATGCTGAATACACATTTAACCGCATCAACAGTCATACTCTTGAACTTGATACCGCACCTGATTTTGTCTGGGATGATGAATTCGGAGTTTCACTTGAGTATCCGCTATTTGCCATCGGTGAACTGCAGCTCTGCTGGGTTACTGCAGTTAAACCGGAAAGCAATAACCGGTGTTCATTGAGTCTTATCAACTACTCGGAGGACATTTTCAGGGATGACATTAAGGAGAAAAAACAATGAAAGCATTTGTAGTTCTTGATAAGAATTACATCAATCCGGCTATCGTGTCTCTCAGTTCTTTTTTCAGGTACAACCGCATTGAACTCATCATTTATGCCGAAAAAGGCACTGACCTTGAGAGAGTTCTCGCCGTAGTGCCGGAAAACTTAGTGGAAGTACGCTATGTGTCTTTTCCGCAGCATGAGCTTTTTGCCACTGTGGGAGGTAACAGACTGATGGTTCACCGAAGTGCCGTTCCTGCCCTTGCACAAAGGATTAAAGCTCTTGAGGATGTTTCTGCAGAAACGGACTGTGTCCTGAACTTTGATTTGGACACTCTGTTTCTCGGCTCAGCTGTTCCTCTCCTTGATGAGATTACGGCAGAGCAGAAATCCGGCATCTTCGGTGTCAGTGAACGGGAGAATCGTGACAGATGGGTGAAGCAGATGAATCTCAAAGAGGTAGTTAACACTCCACTGTATTTCAACACCGGACTTATATGCTACAAGGCAGATTGCAGTGGACTTTATGAAAAATTCATCAGGACTATGGAAGAATACGGGGAATACATGTACTGCCCTGAGCAGGACTTCGTGAACATGCATTTTAGAGAAAAGCATCCCCTATCCAATGAGTTCAATGCCATCTGGTTTAATCCGGGATACAAAGACATGGCCCCGCTGATGGTGCATTACCTCTCAATGGAAAAACCGTGGAATAAGTTCATCTATCTTGATTTCCGGGCATATGCCTACTGGCAGAAATATCTCTCTGCCTGTGAACGGGTGGAAAGCTATCTTGACCGGGAATTTCTGGAGCGGGTGCGAAGTAACGTAAGAAGAGTTAAATGACAGGCGGCAGAGATGTCGCCTTTTTTATTGGAGAAAAAACATGAGAGAGCTTTGGAATATGCTCCAGGCAATGTTTACGGGAATCGGCGGATGGTTCGGTTACTTCCTTGGAGGCTGTGACGGCCTCTTGTATGCCCTGATTGCCTTTACGGTTATCGACTACATAAGCGGTGTCATGTGCGGGATTGTTGACGGCAAACTGTCCAGTTCAATCGGGTTTAAAGGCATCTGCAGAAAGGTAATCGTGTTCATGCTGGTAGGTGTTGCCACCATTCTGGATACGAGAATCTTTCAGACCGGGAGCGTGCTCAGAACCGCCGTGATTTTCTTTTACCTTTCAAACGAAGGTATCAGTCTTCTCGAGAACGCTGCACATCTCGGTCTGCCGATACCGACGGTGGTCAGAAAGGCATTAAACCAGTTACACGATAAATCAGAAAATAAGGAGAACGAAAATGGCAAATAGTCCGCTTGTAACTTACACCAGATTGAGCCCGAACCATTCCGGTAAAAGGACTCACACCATTGACCGCATTACACCTCACGCTGTTGTCGGTCAGCTCAGTGTTGAACGCATCTGTGACTGCTTTAAGGACAGCAGCAGACAGGCAAGCTGCAATTACTGCATCGGGGCTGACAGCAGAATCGGACTGTGCGTTGATGAGCAGAACCGCTCCTGGTGCTCATCATCAAGAGACAACGACCAGCGAGCCGTTACCATCGAGTGCGCCTCTGATATGACTGAGCCTTACACCATGAAGCCGGAGGTGTATTCCGCGCTAATAGATCTCTGCGCTGACATCTGCAGACGGAACGGCAAACGGAAACTGGTGTGGATTGCAGATCGGGATAAGGCTTTGGTATACGCGGTCAAAAGTGATGAAATGCTCCTGACCGTTCATCGCTGGTTTGCCAGAAAATCCTGTCCGGGGAATTGGCTATTCGGCAGATTGGGCAATTTGGCTCAAGCGGTGAATAATCGACTAGGAGCGTAGAAAGAATAAAGCCGGCAGTGAGGACTGTCGGCTCTACATGACCTTATCTTTTACTATTTAATTTTGTATTCGATTTCAATCAACGTTTGTGTTGATTCATCACTAACATCGAAAATGCCTGCTGAGCATAGACCTTTTTCAAGGCATGTGGATTTTTTAGATATAGGGCAATCCACACGCCCTTCAGCAACTGAGCAATCATAGATTAATGTTACATTTTCTCCGAAGAAATCAGGTGATGCTGTAATTTTTATTATAGAATCGTCTCCTTCAACACTAACCGTCACATTTGATATATATTTGGAGTTGTTGTTAGCAGGTAATCTCCACCCCATGCCCTGATTTCCATCTTTACATTGTTTTAGAGACCCCGTATCCATATGACACATCTCTACTTGGATGTGTGTTCTATTCCCCATAACTTCACGAAGAAACAGTTTTTGCTTATCATTCAATTTTTGAGTGTTCTTATAACCTTCCGAATTATGCTTTTTCTCCAACATAGCCTTATTATATTCTTCTGCCAAACCTGCTTGAGATTCAACAGCACAAAACATCGGCAGGATAGCCACAGTGCAACATAAAACATTCTTAAATTTCATAGTTTTATCCTCTTTCAATAAACTTTCTCTGTAAGTTTACTGTTGTTTTTTTTTTGACCATTTTTAGTCATGTTCTGAATTTACATTTGTGATCCAAATAAAAAACAGATACCTTCTAACCGTGTAATTGTCTATCAAATGTTCAATCAGCAGAATATCAAATGTCATGCCTGGAAAAATATAAAGCCGATTGCATACTACTAGTGCTATCGGCTATTTTGAACTTAAGTTATTGGAAATTGATTTCTAAAGTTCTGGCTCGTCCCAATGCCTCTAAATAAAAACTTCCATCCTTGCACAAACCATGATTAATGCATGTAGATTTTTTAGAAGGATAACAACTAATCTGTTCTTTTGCGTTAATTGTACATTCATGAACATATGTCACCCCTTCACCAAAAACAGAAGGCTCAGCAACTGTGGTAAATTCAGATATTATGATTCCAGACTTTCCAGCTTCTTTAACTTCTTTTTCAGAGTGATTATAAGATTGTACTATTTGTTCTGCGATATAGTCTGTTTTTTTGTTAGAGAACTTCCACCCAGCACCAGAAGCACCAGTTTTACATGTATCGGCAAGCTTTGATATACCATTTTCAAAATAACACAAGGCTAATTGAGTTTCTTCAGTCCTTGCATACCATATTACATTGTCTAGAAAAAGCTTTTGTTTATCATTTAGCCTCTGAGTGGTGTTATACGCATCTTCCCACTCACCAGCATATGATTCTACTGCACACAACACTGGCAGAATTGCCAATGCACAATATAAGGCGTTCTTATATTTAAATTTCATAAGTTTTATCCTCTTTCAATAAACTTTCTCTGTAAGTTTACTGTTGTTTTTTTTTTGACCATTTTTAGTCATATTCTGAATTTACATTTGTGATCCAAATAAAAAACAGATACCTTCTAACCATGTAATTGTCTATCAAATGACGAACCAGGAGTGTAGAAAACAAAAGAGCCGGCAGTGATGAGGACTGTCGACTCTACGGATAAATCAATGCATTTTACGCATTATTTATAAATCATTACCTATGATATAACATGTACATTTATCATCAAATAATATACTGTCAAGTCTTACGACAACCTGCGTGATTTTAATACTCCCTGAGTTAACAATCTGACCTCGATCATATTGTTTCCATGGTTCTGTTTTAGAATTCATATCCATGATGACATTATAATTCTGAGTCTCAAAGTCAATTCCCGGAGAATATCTGTTATTAGAGAGCTCACCCAGCAAAAAACGTCCACGGGCGGATATCACCTTTCCCATGTACAATTCCTGTGCCCTGGCCTTATTCTTTTTAGCGGTAGTACACATTTCGTCTATAAGTGAATTACTGACAATATCCGACTGGGAAGCTGAGGCCGTTTTAGTGGCAGCACTGTCTGAATTGCTTTCTCCGATAGTCGGAAGCCTGAAATCGGTCATATTACATCCTGCAAGAACAAGTGATAACAGACCAACTGAAATTAACTGATTTTTCATAGTTTTATCCTCTTTCAATAAACCTTCTCTGTAAGTTTACTGTTGTTTTTTTTTGACCATTTTTAGGTATATTCAGAATTCACATTTGTGATCCAAATAAAAAACACATTCTTTCTATCCGTGTAATTGACTGATCGCTAACCAGCCTCATTCTTCCACAAACACATTCGCTCTATCGCCTTGACGCTCATCTCGATACACGGCTGTACAACTTTTAATCATTCAAAAATTATTTTTCTATAGCCTTCGTCAAAACATGGTTTTCACGTCCATTGATATAGTAGGAGGTCAAAGATTTATGACAGAACAACAGAAATCCATAATCAAAACTCTGCGCGAGCAGAATTTCAGTTATAACGCCATTGCCAAAGCGATGGGTGTCACCGTGGCTACAGTTAAAAGCTACTGCCAGCGTGCAGGTCTCGCAGGCAACCGTAAGGAGGCGTTTAAGTCTCAGTCAGATACACCTTTGGAGCTTCCGACTTTCTGCAGATGCTGTGGCAAGCAGCTCATCCAGAGGGAAAAGGTTAAACACCGTAAATTCTGCTCTGATGCGTGTCGGGTAACCTGGTGGAATGCACATCCGGAGCTGGTTAAGCGCCGTAATCCTCACACAGTAAAGTGTCTCTGCTGTGGAAAAGAATTCACCTACTTTGGCATCAAACAGCATAAGTTCTGCACCCACGAATGCTACATCAAACATCGTTATGAAGGAGTAACCTGTGACACCGAAACAGTTTGAGTCCGAGATGAACTATCTGGTTGCACGGCACATAGCTGAATGCTTTCTGAAACAGGGATTCATGACCAAAACCGAGTTCAGAAAAATTGATGATTTTCTCGTCAGGACATTCTCCCCTCTTATCGGAAAACTCTTAACACTATCGCTTGATAAGTCCGGCGATAAGAGTGAGTAATAGTGGTATCAAAACGAGGATATAGCTATGAAAACGATAAAGAAAATTGATGTGAAAAGCATTGCCCTGCCTGCTCGAAAACGGGTGGCAGCATACGCACGTGTCTCCATGGAATCTGACAGACTGACTCATTCCCAGTCAACTCAAATCAGCTACTACAACGATCTCATTCAGAATAATCCTGAATGGGAATTTGCCGGAGTGTATGCCGACAACTTCATTTCCGGTACAAGTGTTGAACGCAGAGCCGAGTTTAAACGAATGATTCAGGACTGTGAGGACGGTAAGATTGACATCATTCTCACCAAGTCCATCAGCAGATTTGCCCGCAACACGGTAGATCTGCTCAACACCGTAAGGCGATTAAAGGAGCTGGGCATCGAGGTACAGTTCGAGAAAGAACGTATTCGTTCTCTGTCGGGTGATGGTGAACTGATGCTGACTCTACTTGCCTCTTTCGCCCAGGAGGAAAGCCGGAGCATTTCGGAAAATATCAAATGGGGCGCAAGGAAAAGATTTCAGAAAGGCATCCCCAATAGTCGATTTAGAGTTTTCGGTTACCAATGGGAAGGTGAACATTTGGTTGTCATTCCGGATGAAGCCGTAATTGTTAAACGCATCTATCAGAACTTCCTTGACGGAAAATCACGTTTTGAAACTGAAAGAGAGTTTGCTGCTGAAGGGATAACCACTCGCAGAGGATTCCGCTGGAGCGATCACAGTATTAAGACTGTACTCACCAACATCACGTATACCGGCAATCTGCTGCTACAAAAGGAATTTACCGCAGATCCCATTACCAAAAAACATATTAAGAATACCGGACAGTTGCCACAGTATTTCGTCGAAAATACACATGAACCTATAATCGACATGAAAACATTCCGCTTGGTTCAAGAGGAAATGGCCAGACGAAGAGAATTGGGACCTTTCGCAAATAAAAGCATCAATACTACATGCTTTACCAGAAAGCTCCGATGTGGCAAATGTGGTAGTCCCTTCATAAGATGCACGCGATCAAGCAGGGTTAAATACCACTCAACATTGCAACCTTCCAATGGGCGTTACCACGTTTGGAGTTGCGGTCGGCATCGCAAGAACACGTCACTCTGCGAAAGCAATGAAATTCCCGAAATCATCCTTAAGATGTGTTGCTCTGAGGTTTTAGGACTTGATGAATTTGATGAACAGATTTTCACCAAACGAATTGATGTTCCCTACAAAGGTCTTCTGCTTTTTAATTTCATAGAAGGCGGTGTGATCAGCAAAGAATGGCATTCTACGGCCAGAAAAGACTGTTGGACTGATGAACTGAAGGCACAACAGAAAAAGTGGCTTAATGATTATAGAGCCAAAGGTATCGGTTCCCACTCTGCTTTTACCACCAGAATCATCTGTGGCTGCTGCGGAGATACCGTAAAAAGACAGGCTGAACATAAATCTGAAAAACAACTTGTATTCTGGCGATGCAGAAACTCATGTGGTATCCGAGGCATTCGTGAAGAAGAACTCAAAGAAATATCGGCTGGTATTTTAGGACTTGAGGAATTTGACAGTGAGGCTTTCATGAATCGTATCGACCACATCACAATGGTCAGAAGCGGGTTTATGGAATTTACCTTCAAAGATGGTCATAACGAACTGGCTGAATACCGCACCAAGAACAGACAGCCTAAATGGACAGACGAACGCCGAAAGGCAATGAGCGAAAGACTTAAACAGTTAAAGGAGGCAAAGAGAAATGACAGTAACAGTTAAAAAGGTTCAGACCATCCCGGCAACACTTACAAGATTCACATCGGCTCCCATTGCATCAAAGCAGAAAAGGAAAGTTGCAGGCTACGCACGCGTCTCAACAGATCATGACGATCAGTTCTCAAGCTACACGGCACAGGTTGATTATTACACCAACTACATCAAAGGCCGTGATGACTGGGAGTTTGTGGATGTGTACACCGATGAAGGTATCACCGGTACCAGTACCAAACGCCGTGAAGGCTTTAAGCGAATGATTGCTGATGCCCTTGATGGCAAAATTGATCTTATCGTCACCAAGTCTGTGAGCCGTTTTGCCCGTAATACAGTAGACAGCCTCACGACCATCAGACAACTCAAGGAAAACGGCACGGAGGTGTATTTCGAGAAGGAAAATATCTGGACTTTCGATGCCAAAGGTGAAGTGCTGCTGACCATCATGTCATCACTCGCTCAAGAGGAAAGCCGTTCAATTTCTGAAAACTGCACATGGGGACAGCGCAAGAGATTTGCTGACGGCAAGGTAACTGTTCCCTTTAAGCATTTTCTCGGCTACGACCGGGGCGAGGATGGCAATTTGGTGCTTAACAAGAAACAGGCTGAAGTCGTTAAGCAGATCTACGCCATGTTCCTGAAAGGAATGACTCCGTACACTATTGCGCTAAAACTGACAGAGGAAAAAATCAAGACTCCTGCAGGTTGTGATATATGGAGCAAAACAACTGTGAGAAACATTCTAACCAATGAAAAATACAAAGGTGATGCCCTACTCCAAAAGACTTTTTGCGAAGATTTTCTGACCAAGAAGATGAAACTAAATCAAGGTGAAGTTCCGCAGTATTATGTGGAGAATAACCATGAAGCCATTATCGATCCGCAGACCTTTGACATGGTTCAGGCTGAACTTGCACGTCGCACATCCGGGAACAACCGTCACAGTGGCGTTCACCTTCTTTCACACAAAATCAAGTGCGGTGACTGCGGCGGATGGTATGGTTCCAAGGTTTGGCACTCCAACGATAAATTCCGAAGGATCATCTGGCAATGTAACAACAAGTACAAAAACAAAGATAAACGCTGCACCACACCTGTGTTCGATGAAAATCAAATCAAGGAACGATTTACTATTGCAGTCAATAAGCTTTTAACAGGTTCTGCGAAAGCAATCAGTGTCTGCGAAGAAGCTCTCGCCGCCAACCTTGATCCAGCAGAACTGGAGCAGAAACAGCAAGTTCTCTTAACTGAGATGCAAACGCTCGATTCGGCCTTACGTCAACTGTTCCAGCAGAACGCCACTACGGTTCAAGATCAGAGTGAATACAGGAAAAGCTATGATGAGATTACTCAAAAGTTCAGCAAGGCCGAAGAACAGAAGAAACGAGTCGATCAGAAACTCAGCAATCTTCTCGAGCATCGTGGCATTATCGAGAATTTCATTAAAAAGCTGAAAGAGCAGAACGGTCAGATATCAGAATTCAGCGAAAACCTTTGGTGCGGTCTGCTGGATTACGTCACGGCTTATGCTGATGGCAGACTCGTTTTCAGGTTCAAGAACGGTTCGGAGTTTGAGGGATAAAAGCGGTATAACTTAAAGATGAAAGGTCTGATTACTGTGATGATGGTAGTCGGACTTTTTTTATTTATCGAAGTAATTTACACCTCAAAAGCCCAAAGTGCAGAAGTAAGCCCGATGAGCCCATATAAGCTGTAAAGCCTTATACCACATGGCTCTGTATCAAATTTGGTATAGGGATTTCTATCTAATGGTCGTCTTTGATACGTCCTCTATATGTGCGACCAGCCCAGAAATGACCGGAAGCGGCCTGTTTTCTGGGCTTTTCTGATTTCATGGCCGTCTGCATCAGACCGCTCCTTTCGGTATTATTTGTCGGATGGCGCTCCATCCCAGCACCTCAGCCGCACCGGCGACAGTGCGAGCTAAGGAAAAATTAAATCGTTCAGGGATAATTAAAAGGTATAGAAACATTAAAAGGATTACCCAACTACCCCATTCCTTATCTCCCGAATGCCACCATCATCCGCTATTTCATAGACATATACATCGCTCAGCAGGTGGCCGTGCACTCGGACATAATACTCTGCAAGGGTCTCTGACTTCCCGCAATACACCGCCTTTTTCATGCAGAGGAGCTTCTTGGTGTCTGGTGGCAGGAATCCGTAATAGAAAACAGCCTCGTCCAACCCCATCAGCTTGGCACTTGGGACATTGCCTGAATCCGTCCACGTATAACATTTGCATTCAGCGACTATGGACCGATCCTTATTCGCAAGATCAAACTTGTGGTCCTTCGCAGGCTTTCCTATAGCCACCGCCGCTTCTGGTTCAAAATATGTATTGAATTCAGACTCAAGAATCGACTTGACGAGTTCTTGAAATTTTCGTCCGACGTGCGGATTCTCGGAGTTCGTGTTTGCCATATCAATCCTCATCAAAGATTTCATCGTAGAGTATCATCTCCTCTACGCTGTACGATCGTTTGTTCCATTCCTTCTGCAACTTCTTGTATGTCTTACCATCCACCTCAACGGTGCGAGTCTCCATGACGGTCTTTTTGAAACCGAGCAGGCCGCGCTTCTCGACCGGGACCTGTACCTTCACTTTATGCTTCATTGCTGTGGCTTCAAGTAGCAGACCGTCTTCCCAGTCGCGGTTGCATACTCAATCTCGGAACGGGTGCTGGAGCCAATATAGCCGCCGATGTTGATCACAAATATCTCATCGGCCATATCGATTTTGCGCTTGTGCATGTCATCCAGCATCTCCTTGGTCCCTTCTGTCCAGACCTCATCGTCACCGGAGTGGCCAAAGAGGCCGACGCTAATAACGATTTGCCCCCCAGCGTCAGACGCTTCTGTGCCTCCATGAAAGCATCCTTAAACCGGGTACTGCCGCAGAGCGTGATGACCTTATATTTTCCCACCATGCTACTGGTTTTCTCCCTTCGATGACAGCTCGTCGATTACTCTTTGTATTTCATACCAATTGTTTACACGTATCATCGCGTGGCGTTCAGCATCATAGGCCTTATTATGCGGATCTGTCATAAGGATTTTACAAACTCTCCGCCTTCGAGATTATGCACTCCGTCGTCAATAAGTACATCGCCGTGTATCATCTGCTTCCGACTTGTAATGATAACCTGCTCCCAAGAAAGGAAAGGGTAATAACGAAACAACAGGTCATTCATTTTTTCTGATACGCTATCACAAGCCGTGGCAGTAACAATAAAAACCTCGTGCCATTCCGCAATAAAATGTTTTAGTACTTCAGCAGCTCTGTCGACAGGTTCCACAGTGCTCCAAAACCCGAATTGCATGGGAATACTGTAAACTTGCTCATGGCTTAAGCCTGGATATGCGGCAGAAACATCCCAAGAAACAATTTCATCGCATGAAACACAACGGTTGTATTTTCCATTTACTCCGTTTACCCACGCTTTCAAAAGCTGATCAAGGGTATCATCCATATCTACGAGAATAATCATTTATACCCTCATCCTTGCAATCGCCACATCGGATTAAGAAAACAACGACAAAAAGACCCCTTTCTCCATATCATTAATGTTATAGAGATGCTGCATCGTATTGAAGGTCTCCTCAAGATTTCTCCGTGCGCTGCGCCAGCCGCCACCATCGGTTACCCAAATAAACTCTACACCAGTGACTGCTTTTGCTTCTTCTGCAATCATTTTATAGCTACGCGCAGTTTCATTCAGCTTAGAACCTCCTCCGCCATAGAAATTAGTCTCTATAACAAATATGGTGCTTGGTGCTTTAACGACAAAATCCCATCTTTTAGTCGATGTTCCTTCCGCTGAAATGGCAGAGAGGTCTACGGCCCATTTTTTCTCAATATCTGTGAGGTACATCTCCTTGTAATACTCTACACCTGTTTTTTGGATGTGGCTCTCAACAAGGTCCTCCATTTGATGACCACCGCGATTCTTTCTCCCATTGCTATCCAAGCCGGTTTCGATGCCGAGCACATAGTCCACGAGATTATTAACAAGATGGTTGGCAATGAGATCGAACAGGCCGGTTTTTCTCATGAATGTCATGTACTGTTCTACAGAATAATTCATTCTGTCAAAATCATAGAGAAAAGCTCCTTCTGAATCTTGCGCATAAATCTCACTTTGCCGAACCGCAAGCAGTGTAGGAACGCATCTCAGTATCTCCGGGTACTTGTTAAGCAACACCACAAAATCATCTTCTATGTTCTTTGCCCCTATGAGAGAGTTCATTATATTCAACTCGATTTTGATGGCTTCGACATTTGCATAAACCTTTTCAAAATCAACATAGTAACCGTAGCCATTTATGCTTGGCCTCATCTTTCCAAGCCAATCATTAAAGTTTCTCATCCGATACCTCCTGTAAACGTCGAACTGAAAGCTCAATATATTCCTCTACGTTATCTATCCCGATGTACCTTCTACCAAGGCGCTTTGCGGCGACACCGGTCGTGGAGCTTCCGCAAAACGGATCTAAAACAAGATCTCCGGGATTTGTGGATGCTTCGATTATCTGTTCGAGAATGTAAAGTGGCTTTTGGGTGGGATGCTTTCCATGCGTCTTCTCCTTCTGTGGAGTTAGTGGGCCGGTCCAAACATCCTTCATCTGCTTCCCATTGTTCTTATCTTTCATCAATTGATAATTAAAGAAGTGTTTTGCTTTTTTATCATTTTTCTGTGCCCACAATATCGTTTCGGTGCTGTGAGTGAAGCATCTACACGCAAGGTTAGGAGGCGGATTGGTTTTCTGCCAAGTGATGTTATTTATTATTTTGAAGCCCTCTTGTTCCAAGGCAAGACCAATACTATAAATGTTATGAAGTGTACCGCTTATCCAGATGGTTCCGTTTGGAGTCAAGATATCTCGACAACGACGTATCCATTCTCGGTTAAATGAATGCTTCTCATCGACAGAGGACACCTTATCCCATTCTCCCTTGTTCACGGACACCATACGGCCAGCATGACAAGTAATACCATCATTACTTAGGAAATATGGCGGATCAGCAAAGATCATATCAACCGATAGTGGGGAGAGGTTTTCGAGAACTGAAAACGTGTCTCCCAAGAAGAGCATTTCTGATTCTGTACAGTAGTGCGGTGAAAGACCGCCGTTTATCAGTTCTCGCATGACAGTCCTCCTCAGTAATTGGTAATAATTACTTCTTTCCCTGTACGTTTCGATGCGTCGCTATTAATTGCCCTTCTAACATCGACTTCTTGAATAACGAAGCCACTGTAAAGCTCATGAACAAGCGAAACATTATGATTGCTTAGCATGATCAGGACTCCCTTGTCCGAGAGTCTCCTGAAAAGAGCAGCAAGCCTCTTGTGGTCATCCAAAGAGAAACCGTCTTTAGTGTAATCTGTAAAATTCGCGGTTTCGCTTACCGGCACATAAGGAGAATCAAAGTATACAAAATCGCCTGCCGAAACGTCGGAACATGCATCTTCAAAATCCCCCTGCCGTATCTCAACATCACAATCCCGAAGATATATGCCAATATGCCTCAGATTGGCCTCATCAATGGAAACACCGCCTGCTTTGTTGTTATACGGAACATTAAAAAGCCCTTTCGAGTTAACCCGATACAAACCGTTGAAGCAGTGCTTGTTTATCCATATCATAAGTGCTGCGCAAGAGGCATCCAATTCGTGAGCCCGAATCTTTGCATTGTATTCCTCGCGTACTGCCATGTACCGTTCAACATCACACGGCTCCGCATCAAGAACATTTACAGCACTGATGACCGCTTCAGCATCATGCTTCAGCTGCCGATATACATTAAGCAATTGTTCGTTGGTATCGTTGATAACTGCATGTGGCGGCTGAACGTCCAGAAGAAGAGCGCCTCCACCTATGAAAGGCTCGTAGTACCTTCCATAGGTCTCCGGCATTCGCGCCTCAAGCCTTTCGAGTAACTGCTTTTTTCCTCCAGCCCACTTTACAAAGGGCCCTGTTTTGAAATCCATTACGGCATCCTCCTTTTTCTAAATAGGTTCATCGTATAGATGCCATACCTTCTTTGATATATCAAGCCCATTTAGAATAATTATTTCGACCTTGCGTCAAAGCTCCCGGATTTTGTTTACCGTTGCCGGTTCATCCTCCGGATATCGTACACAAACTGCTTCTGGAAATAGAATGCGTGGTTTTTATTTGAAACATATCTCCCATAAACCTGTGAGTAGATCGGATGATAGTTACCGCTGCTATCACGGGCATCCTTGCTTCTCACTTGGATATGGGTCCCATTTGACGTATGTATGAAACCGTCAGGGCTGTGCTCAATATGATACCTGAGCTGTTCGCAGATTGAATAGTAGTCACTTCTCCAAATATCTCTCAGCCCTGAAAAGCGCGGAAGAGACAGGTCAATATGAATACTCGGCAGGAACATCCAATTTTCCGGCCTACCATCTTTACAAACAGGCACATACAGGATGTTGCTGATTTTCTCATATAGGTGCGTCCATTCAAACGGTCGCTGTTCTATGAGCTCATCGATAACGCTACTAATCTGTGTAATGAATACGGTTTCTCTCGGATTCCCAGCGGCATCACACTTGTTGGTTTTGAGTTCGCCATCTTCGAAATCCAAGTTTGTGCTCGATAAATGCATTCCGAGTGACAATTCAAGCAGTTGCCCTGTTTTTCCCTTGTTGATGATTATCATGTCCATATCCGCAGGAGAAAAAAGATCTCCAAAACGAATACCTGCCAGTTCGTTAAACCGATTGCATGCTTCTTCGAGTCTCATCGCTATACCTCCTATTCTGGATCGGGCACCAGCCCCCACGTCATGTTCCGTCCCGAATAATTCCAATACCGAATATCCTGTTCAATAAATAACCACTTGATTGCTTTGACAATGTGGTCTACTGGAAGCCCTGTTTCAAAGCTCAATCCCATCATTTCTTCATCTGTAACATCCTCGCATTCAAACACCCGTCTTAGTAAAGAATTGAGAACAGCACATTTTTCGGGATTCTCATCTTTCTTTCCTTGTAGGTCTTTACCAAAATCATCATGCTTGGGATAATTTCTCATCCGCTCACCCGCACTTGCATAGTTTGCATTTTCAACACAAACAAGGAAGTCAAACCCATTATGCAGATTTGCCGGACGCTGTAAGTACACACGGTCCCCTCTACTAAGCAATTCTACATAGTAAATGTACTTGGATGCGTTATCCCCATTTCCGCTACCCGGTTCCTCAGAAGCGAGGGCATTCACAACGCGCATCCGAACATCGTTCCGAGAACCAGCATTGGAAAAAACTGCGTGATTTCGTGCCTTGCCATAGCTACCTCCTAAAAGCCTCGCTCTTCGCAGAGCTTGGCAATATCGCGCCAACCCATACCGCGCATGAAGTTCGCCGCCTCATGTGCGCTTTTGTTTTCAATGAGCAGCTTATAGATACCCAGCCGCTTTATCCGCTTTCCAAGCCTTGTATTTGCTTTCTGTTCCTCAGCGATCATTGCCATGTAAAGGATAGAAAAGATAACATCAACAAGCAGCGCATCCTCTCCATAGCTACCAGCGATGGCACTAATTTTTCTCAGGGATTCCTGACTCACAGTTTTCCGTGTCAAATCATATACGCGAGTATAGTCACTGTATACTTTGTCAGTGCCATACTTATCTGCGACCTGCTTAAGCTGGCTAAAGTAATCAATATCTCGCGGAGGCTTTCGCTCACCAGAAGGCTTTGTAAGATATACACACCACTCATCAAACTTTCCGCGATCATATTCCAAGGCCAACCCATCCTGAAATGTTTTTATTGTTTGCCCCATTCTGTATCCCCCATTTCCTTTTCAAACTACATTGACTGATGTAAAAATTATAAATGCAGTAATAAATCCAATTACAGAGCTTATTATTTTATAATAATTTATGGAAAAAGCCGAAAAACTCTCTCCCTGCGTGTATAACCACATCTGTGCTGCAATACATGGAAACAGTAAAATTCCAAATCGAAAAAAAGCTGACGGTAAGGAACTGAAGGCATTTTTCACTGCCGCAAAAAAATAAGACATTCCGTCAATAAAGGTTTTTTTTTCATTCTTTATAATTACCTTAAAAACACAATAATGAGTCACCGTTATTCCGGTTGCTCACTATATATATAAACACATGTAAACACTGTTATCCCAAATGAAGACGGATTATAGCACCAAATAAATAACAAAATATATTCATAGTATATACAAGCACCTCTGTGGTTTGGAATAACCGGCTTATTTTCAGGCTTTTGGATGTCTTTCCGCGGCTTTACTTCTTTGAAAAAGGCATAGGCATCTCCTTGCTTAATATTTTCGGATACACCTTCTTTATACATGCTTAATCTGTTTTAGATAAGGTAATTTACCGGCTTCAGAATAATTTTTGATAATTATGAGTGTTAAACGATCGTAAAAGTTGACCACCTAAACGAATTAAAGTTGACCACCTATAAATTATGAAACAAATAGATAATGGAGTGGTCATGAGAAGATCTAAAAAACATAAAATGTCGGAATATCTTATAAAAGAAAATGGGTATTCCAGAATGTTTGATTCAATATTTCAAAATCAGATCCATGAACTTTCTAAACAAGGAAAGTCTATCGGGGATATAGCCAGAAAATTGGGAATTTCAAGGCAATCTGTTCGTAAATACATGAATGGTATTCAACAACCAAAGGTACATGTGCAGGACAGCTTTAATAACTATCTGAAGATCAACAGAGAAACAATTAAAGAGCTGTTTTTCGAGATGAATGGACACTGTGTACCTCTGTTGAGAAAAATTAAGGAATCGTATGATGGCAGTGCGAATTTACGAGGGTTACAGATTTTCTGCAAACAGTTTAGAAAGGAACTGAAGAATCGTGGCGAATCAATCCCCTGCCGCTATGAAACCCAACCTGGTGATCACCTGCAGATAGATTTTGGAGAACAGGATGTGATGATAGGCGGGAGTAATGTCAGGATTCACTTTTTTGTTAGTTTCTCGGTTATTCGAGAAGAATTTACGTAAAGGCGTTTACGGCAGAAAATACTGAAGCATGGCTTAATGGTATTGAGAATGCTTTTAGACATTTTGGAGGAGTTCCTCTGGCAATAGTCTCAGATAATACAAAATGTCTGGTTACAGTACATAACGGCAGTGAGCTCAAATTTAATGAAAGGTATACGGCATTCTGCCATTATTGGAATGTTAAGCCTGTCGCGTGTACGCCATATAAACCCTGCTCTAAAGGTAAATGTGAACGTATGGTAAGGTATTTCAAAGAAAATGCACTACCAGGCAGAAACTTTGATTCTCTTGAGGACTTACAGAAGTGGATAGATTTATGGTTGGTGAAATACTCAGACGTAAGGAAACTTTCACTGGTTCATACCACCGGCATACAAGCTGAAACCCCGGCAGAAAGATTCACACAAAAGGAACGATCTGAACTTAGGACTGTTGACAGGGTATTTTTTACAAACATACGCGAGGAAACCAGAAAGGCAGACAAGTGTGGCCTTATCCGCGTTGAGAACAGATTGTATAAACTACCGGAGCAGTACTCCAATCAAAGCGTATTTATTCAGATAACAGACACAGAAATCATCTTCCACGATTCTGATAATAAAGTTATCAGAATAGATAAGGCCACTTCCTTTTATACTGCAAAATTGCAGGAAAAATCAACCATTAAAATTTTTAATGACGTTAGTCCCGATTATGAAACGTGGGGGCAGAACAGCCTGTCACGTTCACTCGATGAGTATGCAAAGGTTACTGGGGGATCATGGTAATGGCATCTGACAACAATCTTGTTGCTATGGCTGACAGGCTGAATCTGACTTTCTGCAGAGATCACATTGAGGAAATTATCAGTGAAACTACAAACAGCAGAATGAATCCCAGAGAAATATTGCAGTTTGTCTTTAGTCGTGAAATTAGTCGTCGAGAGGAAAACAGAATAAGGATTGGGATTATGGCAGCCCATTTCCCTCGCAAATGCACTCTTGAGAAGTTTGACTTCTCGGTGCAGCCTTGTATCGATACGGCTGTCATCAGAGAACTTAAAACGCTGTCCTGGGCTGGCAGTGGCTCTAATATTCTCTTTCTTTGGCCTCCAGGAGTAGGCAAAACACACCTGGCCATTGGATTCGGTCTGCTTGCTATGATTAGCGGATAATATACAGATTTTGCGGAGATAAAGGCATTTAATCTCTGCAAAACATGCGTAGATTAAACACTGTTTTCTCCGCAGACAGCTAAGGCATAAGCTTTTTCTGATATTGACATTTTTTCGCCGGTAAACTCAGTATCCGCGAAAAATAGAACCAAAAAAACTGCGGACACCTTCACCAAGCTTCTCTTTAAGGTTATCCCTGATTTCCCGTGCCTTGTCCGTATTCATTTCTGTCTATGTCCAAAGGCTCTCCAGAATCCAGTATTCTTCTGACTAAATCCAGTCTTTCAACCGTATCATCGGAATTTCTTAATCTCTGCAGAAGATCCTCTATTTCAGGACTCGGACTGGATCCGAACAGGCTGCGAAGTAAAGTTTCCAGCCGGTTTTCATCGGTATCATCAAAGGAATTTCGGTAACTGTCGCGTCGGGTTTCATCATCGAAGTCCTGATAACCGTCACTACTGTCTTTTTTCGATGATTTTCCATTTTGTTTTTTCCTGCTTTTGGACTGACGGCGTTTACCATTACTGTCTTCACTACCGTAAAAAGACCTCTTCCCAGTATCAGTCTCTTCATTCATTACAACCATACTGCCACAGGCTGACTTATCGTCTGCAGAACGTTTAGGGATGCGGACATAATCCTGGACACCTAAAGATGTGATCTATGGCATATACCGTCCAGCAAATCAAGGCGGCTTTAAGGCTTTATGACAGACTAAAAAATTGTTCCAACCGTTCGTCAATTAGGTTAATCGAACTTCTGATTAGTAATGTAATCTTTTACAGTGAAAGAGCCATCATTGATCTCATTAAGTCTTTGCTTAATTTTTTCAATAAGTTCTTTCATTTTAGGAAACGCGGCTTTGTATCCTTCATCGTCAAAAACGCAAGGCTCATCACCTACATCAAAATCGTAAAATGAATCATACAAAGTTGCAGCTTCTTCGTTAAGATTCTGCAGAATATTGTCACTATCTATCAGGGGATAATCTGTTTCACATCCTTCATTCCCATACACCCATAAAGGGCCATGAATGTATTCATTCATTAGCTTAACAGTATACACTATAACTTCTCCTTAGTTGTAGGATAAGCAGACACAATAAATCCGTTGGTTCCAATGCCGGATAAAATTAAATATTTGCCATTGTACCGTTAAATTCGTTCGTAGCCTTTACGCCCATTACGAGTAACTACAGATTCCTTTACAATAGTTCCTTTGCTGAATACGCTCTTGAGAAAAGAAGGAATTTTTCCTCTTGAAATACCAAACGCATTCTTGAAGTCCTTGGCATGTCCTTGACCTCCATTGGCCCCATCCAAAATATGTTTAAGCCCCCTTAACGAGTTACCATTTTCAAGCCACACAATTTTAGCAGTCGTATCTCAGACTATAAAAACAATATCTTTTTCTGAAAATTTAATATTGTTTTTTCTTAGTTCTGAAATTAAATCCGCTCTTGATTCTTTCTTGGGAGTACTGGCTGATTCATTATTATGAGCGGAACCTTTTGTATTTCCGAATCCACCGTGATATCCGGCACCCATTACTGCACCTCCTTTTTATGAGAGGAGGCAAATTCACTGTCAAATTGTAAAATTTTGATACCTCGTTCTTTGTATTTACCGAAGTATTTATCATTTGCAGTGCCGTAAACCACAATAACTGATGGCTGAATTATTTCAACGATAACAGCCAGTCCTTCAAGGAAAAACTTCCTATCTGTACAGCACTTCATGTTTCCATGAAAGCCTATGGCTATTGTGCCACCTTGTTCAATGCCATCACAGCAAATTTTATATGTGCGTTCATCTCCATACCGGATATTAGGAATGATATTTACATTGTTCTTCTGTAGCCAGTAACCGATTGCCCTACTTCTATATATGTTAGAGATTTGCATGTTGAAAGGCATATCTCTGTACAAACTGAAATCAGGTAAAATTACACCGTTAAACTTTTTAAATAAATCAAGGTAATCCTTAGGAGAATCCTAAACACATTCGAACAGGTAGTCATCTTCATAAAAATGAATCCACTGATCGAAATCAGTAGTGGTTAAGGCCTTTGTAAATGAAATCAGCCTGTTAGGGATGCTTTCAGTTGCACTAATGCAGGGAATTTCATACTCACCGGCATATGTTGCTGATGCCACCAAAAAAGCGTTAAAAACGTCTTTACAATTTTTTCGTTGTGAATTTTCCGGTTAATTCGTGATCTTTGAATTTGGGATCCAGCGTTTCACCTTCAGCCAGAGTCTCGATAACTGTATAAAGTTTATCAAAAGTGGTCATCGAGGCCGATCCCCGGGTGAGTCACGATGCCTTATGTGAACAGATGGGAAGAACTCCGCCATGGGCTGAAGGCTTAATCCTCACCGCCAGCGGTTACACATCGCCTTACTACAAAAAAGATTAGCATTCCAAAAGCAGAAACCCAACATGGTTTTTGCTTTTAAATAAAAAACAAAACTATTTTTCTAATATTTCTTCCCATTTTTCAGGAAAACTCATAAAACTTAATTTTATATATTGTGAATACTTATTAAGTAATGATTTAAATTTTAAGTAAAATTCATCCCATTGCTCAGTATCCAGTAGCCTTTTCAATACTAATAAAACATAAAAAATTTTTGTTTTTTCGGTTCTTGAGTCTTTAGTTAAAAAATCATACTCTTTGTAGAGCTTAGGAGTAGTCTTAAAAATCAGATTGTATACTCGTGCGTAATGAGCACACAAATTTCTAACTTCCTGTAATAATCTAATCCAACTGTTCAAATATACGTCTTTAGTACCGTATAATTTAGCAATGGCATCCTTATCCTTGTCTTGCATTATCGAATATAAAGAAGTCAGATTACCAAAAGTGAACAACTCCACTGCTACCCAGATTGGAAACTGCCTATCATAGTTGACTAGGTGGTGTTTAACAAATGGCAGTCTCTTGCTTCTTTCTACCATTGTTTTAAATTCCCCTAGAATTTTGTTTAAAACGGATTTTCCGTTGGCATCTTTTCTATCAGCAAAATTCGAGGAATCAAGATAGCCTAAAGCACCATAATTAATAGCCAGGTGATATGAAATATTTGCTCTAAACTGGATTTCAATCTGTTCTATTACCAATGACAAAAGGTTCTTCATTTCGCTATCAAATTTATATAGTTGGTATAAATGTTTTAACGAAATTCCCTGTCTATATTTGTCTTTATCATTAGGTAAAGTTAAACCAATCCCGTACCCGCTCAACCTGTAATAATTAATTTTCTTCAAAATTAGGAGAGCTTCTTCATCATCGTCAATTGAAAGCTTATGAAAGTCTTTAAGCCTTTTTATCTGTTCCTCATAAGTTAGAGGGGATTTTACGCTTCGAACCATAGGTTATTGCTCAAAAAAAAGGCCCTTCACTGGTCCGCTGTACACAATGTGTCTGAAGCGCAGAAGGGCTCTATTACTTCGTATTATCACACAAAAATGCAAAATATCAATAGAATATGCCAAAATTTTTGAACAACATCAACCAACACTCTCGTTTGCAAGATATCAACAAATCAGACTTAGTCGGTCTGCACCGAGCAAGTTATTTGGAATTCAGCACGAATACCGCACTTAGGCAGATGTGTTTACTTGTCTGGCTGCACAGCTTCTTTTAACGTATTGCCTGCAGTTTTGCTTTTTGACTAACTTCAAATCTTTCTTGAACTGAGAGGTGAACTTTACATCGTATTTCATGAGTCCAACGCCGCCTTGAGATCTTTCATATTGGAATATTTAGGAGAATCAGGATCGTTAAGCAGTCTTTTTCCTTCCTCGATAGCGGCAATTGTAGTTTCATTAGGTACATCAAGGAATAAATCAAAAGGTATACCATGCTTTCTGATGGCTGTCCGCAAGAATAAATTCACTGCGGTTGTCATGTTTAAGCCAAGTTCAGCAAAGATCTGTTCAGCCTGTTCTTTTACATCCTTATCGGTTCTGATATTCAAATTTGTGGCACTCATAATAGCCTCCTTGGTCACTACTTAAAATTATAGTTAGAATTCGTTTATTTGCAATCTGCTAAGGCTAGGTTTCATCGGTGATGAGTACAAAAAAGCCCGTAAGGTTCTGCTTAAAAACCTCACGGGCAATTCTGCATTCCGCTACGATAAGTAAAGCGGTTTTAATGGAGCTCTGCTACTTTATCCGGAGCACCTTCACCGCCTCGGTGCGGATCAGTTTACCGTCAAGAAGCTCATAGGCTAAATAGCCAATCTGCCCATTCCGACTACATTCTGTCATAGTCATATTTTGTAGACACCATTCTGTTATTTTCATCAAATATAACTAACAGATATCTGGAATAGATATCACCACGTCCCCTAACCATCAATTTATCAGATTTCTCTTTAAGAATTTCTCGTGTTTCTTCCCTGGTCATACCTGGTTTTAATTTGAATGACAGTTTATCTAGACGAGAGCATTCTTCAATCCTTTTATCAGAGTCATCCCAATAATGTTCTCTAGCCACACCAAAAGACGGGCCATAATCTTTATTCCATGTGACACTGACATTAAGTCCATTGTACTGATACGACGATGTATCATCAGATTTAAAAAGTTTTTTATCAATAATCCTAAAGAAATGTTTTTCATATTTAGGGTATATCAATTTCCCTTTATACCAGACTTCAAAAAAGCCCTTTTCCATTCCCAGAAATTCAACCGCTTCAAGAAGGCCGTTTTCATCATAATCCAAACGTATACTGTATTCATCATAGAAGTCTGATCTGCCTTTAAACCAAGGGATATAAACAGCCTTCCCCATAACCTTTCTGGCTTCATCCCTTGTCATGTTGAAGATCAGATCGCCGATTGATTTATTTGGTATCCATTCAAAAACCTTCATATTAAACCTCCCAATTGTTGTCTTCCAATTTTTTTACGAATTTCACCATTTCTTTTATTTCCCTGTCATACCTGGCTCCAAATAGCGAACGGATAGTATTTATTTCTTCCAGAATGACCTCTTTTATTCTTCCAAGTTGAATAAGTTCAATTTGTCGGTTTCTATAAACTTTTGAATTATTCATGTGTCCGTGTGATTTTGTTTTCTTATGATCTCTTTTAAGCATTCAAATGCATGGCGCTGTATTATAGGATAGCAGTCCTGTGACCTTGAGAGCCTCAGCACTTATTGACGGAACCGTTGGTACAATATTTAACGTAATCATATCTGCCCCCGGTAACAGGATCTTTATCAAGTTTGGCTTTTTCTTCTTCACTTAATTCATCAAAGAAATAAGGATATGGTCTGCCTGTTTTGGTATAGAGTGTTACAAAACGATCTTCAGCAATTATGTCGTCAAAAGATTGGCTGTATTCAATAGTATCATTCGCATTATTCAGAAAACATCCTGACGAATTCATGAAATTCACTTTATTATTTGTTGATATAATCAGCTCCCGTCGATGCTTTTTACCACATTCAATACCGGCAGCAAATGCAAAACCTTTTATAAATGCCAGTTCAATATCTTTGGTTGTCACATTTTCTGATTTAGTTATATCGTCTTCTCCACAAATGTTTCCTTTTTCGACATGTCTTTTTCGGGAACATTCCCAACCTAAAGCATAGGCATGTGCTATATCCATTATTGATGAACTTTTTTTAAGGGAATTCTTGGACATACTTAACCTCCAATATTTAAATAAAAACAATTGGCGAGGCCTCATTATCTTTGCATGATGTAATAATAAAAATGCACCTATACTATCTTTAATCTTCCATCTGCAAATCAAACCACAGATCGTTAACACTTACTATTATTAACACACCCAATCAGTTTTTTAAGAGCAGAATTATCAAACATCCAATTTTAATTCGGACATTGTGATAAGTATTTGTTTTTATATAACTATTTATTGTTTTCTCAGAAAATATATTGACATTTTATGGAATCAGTACCGAATAAGGTGCTGAACGCACTGGTGAATGCCTTCTCGGCTCTCAATATCACCAGTGAGAACAACCTAAAAAACTAATCCGGGGCAGTTTCGTATTCAGACTGGTGGTGAGAATTGCCCGGGAAATCCACCGCCCAATCTCTGAAGTTCTGGAATATCCCACCACCGAGTTTAACTACTGGGCGGTGATTTTTCAGGAGGAATACTACGAGGCTCATCCGAAAGAAAGGTACAAAGCCGGAATGACGGATTGCGATTGTGCCAGAGAGGTTGAAAATTTTAAACGGATGATGAGTAAACGGTAGCATTTTGATGAACGACTTGTTCGCAGATTAAGCTTAAGATAACAGTTGAATAATTTGCTGGTACTAGTTAAATTACTGACATATGAACAGTACGGCTAATTGTTAACAGGAAGTTATGTCCTGTATCACTGATAAAAATTCGGTGCTGTGATAAAATGACAGTCGATGGTGTTGAGTTCGGGGGGAGGTTAAAATCATGGGAAATATTCTGAATCCTGACAAGGATAACAGCTTTATAAGACTGGTTAAATTCAAAGATTCTGAAATTTTTATAGATAAGACAGATTTTATAGAAAAGATGTCTGCAAAGATAAACTCTCAAAATTGTTTATTTGCTGTAACCCGTCCCCGCAGATTCGGAAAAACTGTAACAGCTCATATGCTGTCAGCTTACTATTCCAAAGGATATGCCGGTCAAAAGATTTTTGATAATCTAAAAATAACGAACAATGAATTTAAAGACAGTTACGAAAAACACCTCAACAAATACAATGTCATTTATATTGATATGAATACCATTGACGGATTGTTTGACGGCTATTCCAACAAGAAACAGAAGGTAGATGGCGTTAATGATCTAGTTGACTATTTCGAGTATTCAATAATTAAAGAATTAAAATCAAGCAGTGAATTTGCAGGGTGTCTCGAAAAACATCAGATTGAAAACACAGGACTTTTGGAAACTTTACTTGCGATTACTCAGGATTTGAATACCAAATTCATTTTTATTATGGATGAATGGGATTTGATATATCGGGAATATTGTAACGATGAAGTTCTACAGAAAAAATTTATTAAGCTGTTAAAAAATTTGTTTAAGGCTGATGGTGGACAGGTTTGCTTCGCACTTGCATATCTTACGGGTATTCTTCCAATCAAAAAATATAACTCTCAGTCTGCACTCAATGGCTTTGATGAATATAACATGCTTTCTCCTGGTGACTATGCTGCTTACTTCGGTTTTACGGAAGATGAGGTAGCCAATATTGTAAAATCACCTAACTGTAAAGTGTCACATCATGATTTAAAGGAGTGGTACGAGGGTTATAAAATCAAAGGTGTGGATATTTACAACCCTAATTCCGTATGCAAAGCTGTCAGCCGAAACGAATGTATCAGTTATTGGAGCGGAACATCATCCAATGAAGAATTCATATCTTTGATTAACATGAATTTCGCTGGAATTAAGGATGATATCATCCACCTTATCGAAGGCAGCACTATTCAATTCAACTGCAGAACTTTCCAAAACGATATGGTGTCAATTGAGAACAAAGATGATATTTTCTCGTTGCTGGTATGTCTTGGTTATCTCGGTTGCGTGGATGACGGAGCAGATGATCGTACTGCCTATGTTCCAAATAAAGAGATTAAAACAGCGCTGTCTTCTCTGGTGAAGGCTCAGCCATGGTTTAATTCAATGCCTATAATTGAGCGTTCAGAATCGCTTTTTAAAGCCATAACAGAGCTTGATGGTAATAAGACTGCAGAAATCATCACTGAGATTCATAACTCACCTAATGTATCCCTTCTTACCTATAACCGTGAAGAATCCATGGTGTTCTGCCTTATATCCGGTCTTATGTGGCGTACCGAGCGGGAATACGAGTGTTTCCGTGAACTGCAGTCCGGTAAAGGAAGCGCCGATCTGATTTATGCACCGAAGAGGAACATGAACCTTCCTATCCTGCTCATAGAATTTAAATATGGTCAGAGCGCGGAAGAAGCCATGAACCAGATTAAGGAGAAGGAGTATTTCAGCAGATACCGTGATGGTGATTATCCTAACGATGTGTTGCTTATAGGCATTAACTATAATCCTAAAACAAAGGATCACCAGTGCCTGATTGAAAAGTTGGATAAATAATTCCCAACAGAATCTGAAAGAAGCCAAAATGTGCGCTTTCAAAACTATTGGGAAAATTCAATATCCGAGCTGTCCTCAATGTGGAAAAATCGGTAGTTATACCAGTGGAATAACTTTATCACCTCTTATAGAACTCATAAATCACATTTATAACGGGCATGAAATTCTAAATTTCCGCCCCGGTCCAGTACTGCAGTACTGTGACAAATGTGGAACTGTTTATTTCAATCCGGCAAACACTGAAGTTGCTCTTAGCGGTACCCGCAACAGGATCGCCGTACTGTCAGGATTTTGGTTTATGCTGTTTGCCATCATTACGGGATATATCATTCAGTCGATGTCTCGCAAGGGTAACTGCTATGACAATAGCATTATGGAAAATTTCTTTGGAAAGATGAAAAACGAGATGTTTTATGGACATGAATATGAGTTTAACACTCTAGACGAACTTAAAGATGCGATGGAGAAATATATCCATTATTACAACAATGATAGAATACAGAAAAAATTAAAAGGCCGAACTCCTTGTGAAGTAAGAAATTCAGCCTGAGAATAAGCATAAGTTTTATTTGTTCAACTTATGGGGGGCACTCCAATATTCGTATATCCCAATAATTAGTTCTCATGGATAAGGCACTTTAACAAAAAATTTAAAATTTTTATCCGTACGGAGTCTATTTTTCTGAATTTTTATTCCGAATGTCTAAATTTCGTGCTATAGATATAAAAAATGCCCAGCACACGGAAGAACCGGAGAACAGACTCCGGCTCTCCGGTTAAAAACGGCAATCCTTAAAAATAAACGTCTTCACTTTCATGGAGTTTCAGATATCCGCATCAGTCATCACCGGCATCAATGCTTTTTGAAAGCTTAAACAAATCTTTGATTTCACCAATGGACATTTCAGTAATCCATTTTTCCCCGGACTCTACCGTAAGATCGGCAAGTTCCCTCTTGGCTCGAATCATTTCATCGATTTTTTCTTCAAAGGTGCCTTCACAGATAAAACGATAGACATTGACGTTATTTTTCTGCCCGATACGGAAGGCTCGGTCTGTCGCCTGATTCTCTACTGCCGGATTCCACCACAGATCATAATGAATCACGGCGGATGCGGCAGTTATGTTAAGACCGGTACCGGCAGCCTTCAGGGAAAGAATCAGCACAGGACGGTGACGGTCGGTCTGAAATACACTGACCATCCGTTCGCGTTCCTTAAGGGAAATGCTGCCGTGCAGAAAATCAGCGTCAATATTCATCTTATCCTTAAACCATGAGGCAATAAGCTCTCCGGTAGAGGTATACTGCGTAAAAATAATGGTCTTTCTGCCGGCATCCCTGAGGGATGATACCAGTTCTAGAAGAGTCCCCGCCTTGCCGGAGGTCTCCCATTCAGAGGGAGCTGTAGTGTCATAGCAGTGCGGAGCATTACAGATCTGCTTGAGAGCGGTAATCATAGACAGAATGATTCCCCGTCGCTGCTTCTGGAAATCACTGCCTTCAGAATCTCCCTTTTCCAAAATGGAAACGGCATTATTCACGACTGACTCATAAAGCACCTTCTGTTCGACTGTCAGAGAACAGTACTGCTCGGTAACTATTTTCTCAGGCAGATCGCTTATTATGGATTTATCTGTTTTCATTCGACGCATGATAAACGGAGAGGTAAGACGTTTAAACTGCTCCAGAGATTTAAGATTCTTCTCCCGTTCAATCGGCACGGCATATGCCTTGTTAAATGATGACATGCTGCCGAGAAGCCCCGGATTGGCAAAATCCATAATTGACCAGTATTCCAGCAGTCTGTTTTCCACCGGTGTGCCGGACATGGCGATAAAGCCGTCTGATTTCAGAGAGCATACTGCTTTTCTGGTAGTTGTGGAGGCATTCTTGATGTTCTGAGCTTCATCAATAATCAGTATTCTGATTTTCATTGAGGCAAAAAGCTCCGTTGCAGATCTGAGTTTACCGTACGTAGTGATAACCACATGCCCTTTCTCAGGAATCTCCGCTCCGGGACCGTATACTACGGAATACTTAAGTTCCGGAGCAAATCTGGTTATTTCCTTCTGCCAGTTGATAAGCAGTGTTTTCGGAACCACCACCAGCGCTCTTGCTTTATTAAATTCTCCGGCAAGACGCATCGACTCCAGAACGGTAATAACCTGCAGTGTCTTACCGAGCCCCATATCGTCGGCGATGATGGAGCCTATGCCCAGCATGGCGTTGTTGTAAAGCCAGCTGAAACCGCTTACCTGATAAGGACGCAGTTCTGCCTTAACCGTGGCAGGCACTTCGATATTCCTGCGTCTGAACAGTCCGTTAAGAGTAGCGGTGGCAGTATCATCAAGGAGCACATCTATTCCGGAAAAACTTCCGGTAATGGCGGCCAGCACCAGTGCATTGCCGGAAACAGCCTTTTCCGTCTGTTTCTTCTGCTTAAGGAGATTCTTAACATCATCAGCGGTAAAATAAAGGTACCGCCCCTTGAAACGAACAAGTTTTTCGGCATTGTCGACAAGCCCGGCAAAATCGTCCGGTGAAAGCTCCAGATCCCCTGCCGTATACTCCCAGTCATAGGACAGTATCTTTTTAAGATTGATAAAGCTTAAGCTTCCACCCGGCATCCCTGACGAGGAGATCTTCATCTTCACTGCCGGTTTAAGAAGCTTCTGCATGCTTTTCGGCATGACAATCCGGCAGCCGATGATCTTTAAAAGAGGAAGAGAGCTGATAAGAAGTTCTTCCAGCTCCTTTATGGAAAGTTTTATTCTATCCTTACCGGTATTAAGCAGAGTATTCAGTGCAGGACAGCAGAATGTTAGCTTTCCGGAAAGCTTCAGAACATCAAAATAACATGGATCGGCTGGGTTCGCCAGCACTCTGGCAAGAGGAACAGCCTCATTTCCAAGACTTTTGGAACTTAAACTCAGAGAAAAATAAACATTTACCGCATCATCCGCCATTTCGGCTGATGTCCCTTCGGCTTTGGCAGAGCCGTGCTCCGCCGTGTTTTCACCGGCAGAAGATTCAGTAATCGAAATAAGCGGAACCATATCCCCGTCAAGCAGATGGAAGGAAACCAGCCATTTTTCCAAACTGGTGTATTCAGGAAGCAGACCGTTATAGGCAATAGCGGCACCGGGAGTATCAAAAAGAAGATCAAATACAATATCATCCGAGTAGGTTTTATCGTACTCATCAAAATAGGTGTCCTGAATGATATTCGAAACAAAGTAGCCGATGGCTGTGGTTCCGATAAAAAGTGCTGACGGTTCCGCATCTCCCTCTACGGCCACTATTTCTCTGGAAAAGCCCTTCAGGATATTACCGGTCCTGGTACATAAAGCTCTGACATCAGGAGAAAGCAGTGCCGGAATCCAACGGCAGGATACAGCATCGGAAGACTCATCTTTTATAAGTCTTAACTGTTTAATCATCAGACCGTATTCCGGCTCAAACCTTATAATCTGAGGAATAATCGCACCTGAAACCACCAGCTTGAGGGCAATATAGTAAAGTCTGAGGCAGATTTCCTCCTCAGTAGAATAGCAGGAGCTAATCACTTCCGAACCAGGTATTCCTGGAAGTCCGGATACTCTGTCAGTGATATCGTGATTTACCAGAATACCGCAACCGGTGTATGCCATGACCGCATTAACGGCATCCATGCCTTTTTTCTGAACGGGATTTACATACTCATCAGCGTAGCTTTGACGTTTTTTACTCCATCTTTTTAAAACCGTTTTATTGACGGTATAACTAGAAATCAGACTGCCGGCCGTAACCACGTTTTCATTTTTCTCAGTGATTTCCGGAAAAACATTTACTCCTGGACGAAGATGCCTGAAAGCATCTTCGCCTATATCCGTATTTTTTAATACGGCTTTGGCTTTTTTAGCGGCTTTTTGAAGCAGTTTGCCGTATTTACTTCTGAAATTCCCGAAAACATAACCAGCAGGACTTTCCGGCAGCAGCTTCATAAGATCTTCGAAAAGATTCGGTACCGGTTCAAAGGAAAGCCTGTCCAGCATACTCAGAAGACGGTTTTCCTCCTCACTGTTTCCGGAAGTATCCTCCAGGAAACCGGTGCTGCAGTTTTCATCATCAGTTTCTTCATCTGTCGGCAGTCCAGATTCAGATTCAGATTCACATTCATGTCGCTTATCATCATGGCCGGAAAATCCGGATATCTCGTTCCATTTAGGAACACTGACCTCCATAGCCCTATCCAGATTAATCTTGCGGTTCTTAAGTTCCTTGAGCAAATCTATACCGCGCATTCTGAAAAGTACAAAGGGATCCCGGTCAATCTCCATGCTCATCATGTATATAACAGCGGCAATATGTTTGCACGGCACGGCAAAATCAGGACAGTTGCAATTCATTTCCAGATCTCGCCACTGTCTCGGGAATATACTGATATCAAGAGACGAAGCAATATCAAGAAGATCAGGATCAAGTATTCTATTTGACAGAGAAGCCATAATATTCGGCTTCGTCATAATGAGATCCATCAGTTTTTCCATGTCATTGGCAGATACCTGAGGAACCGTAATAGTAATCCTGTAGGATGAAGCATAGTGACCTTTAACCTTTGCGGAAATAACATTTTCAGTAATAGTAAGATCCAATACCTTACCGGTATTGGCATAAGTTTTTCCGCGGGGAATCCGGTTGGCATTATCGATTTTAGTCAGGGATGCAAGCCATTCCTTTCCCCACCATGTTGTACCGTAAGATGTAGCCATAAAAAATCCGTTTAAAAAGACAGATCTAAGTTAAAATCCGTCACCAAATCATCTGTTAATCATAAATGGCCACAGTATACCAAAACATCGACTTTCTGGAAAATTCAGCTATATTTTCGGGACAATCACTTTTTATGTGATTGCCAAAAATAAAACCGGTATTCATCACCATAACATCTCTTAAATATTGATATTTACAGTAACACGCTTTAACATCTGAAGACAGTAAGTATTGTAACCCGTTTCATCCGGCGGTTGACAGCCGTAAATTACGCTTTACGACCTCAAAGGTGTCAGGGCAACCGCATAGGTGTCAGGCATTATTTGAAAATCAGAAATTCATTATGGCGGAAGAATCAGTAAAATTATTAAATTCCCCTTATGGTGTAGTTGCATACGAAAGTTTTAAACTTCGAAACCGTGCCTTTGCAGATAAAAGCGGCATAATTCTGCATCTTGATGATGATGGTATGACACCATACCCTGTTCTTCTCCGTCCGAGACGCTTCGGTAAAAGCACCTTTGTTCAGATGCTTAAGTGCTTTTATGACATATCGTACGCTGACAGATATGAAGAACTGTTTTCCGGAACTGCCGTATATAATGAACATCTGGAAAGCCACAACACATACCATGTACTGGACTTTGATTTTTCAGGAGTATCCGGTGATGACAAGAATACATTAATCAATGGATTTATCACGGCAGTTGATTTAGGAATTACCGATTTTATTGAACGTTATCCCGATTTTGTTTTCAATCCTACAGAGGAGGAAAAGAAAACACCTTCCTGCTTTATCAGATCCTTTTTTAAAGCATATAAGCTGTATCTGTCCAAGAAATCTCTTTACTTAGTAATTGACGAATATGATAATTTTGCCAACAGTATTCTCTCTCAGGATTTGGAACTCTTCAAAGCAATTACCGGTACGGGGGGATTTCTTAAGGATTTCTATGCTGCCATAAAAGGCGGGGCTAAACGCGTTGTCGCCAAAACCTTTATTACCGGGGTATCATTCGTTTCCCTGGATTCACTTACCTCCGGATTTAATATTTCACTGAATGTCACTTCTGATAAATGCTTTAATGAATATGCCGGTTTTACTGAAGATGAACTTGAAAAGCTTATTCCGCAACTAGTTGATATTGAAGAGCTTGGCGTAAGCACAGATGAAATAATAGCCAGAATGAAACCGGTATATGACGGCTACTGCTTCAGTCAGGAGGCCGAACACACCGTATTTAATTCATCCATGTGTCTTTATTATTTAAGAACAGTACAGAATAAACAGCAGTTCTTTCCTCCGGAAGACTATATGGATCCAGCTTATGATCACGACGGTTCAAAACTGCAGCAGCTGTTTGACATCGCCGAAAACGGTCTGGTAGATGAGATCGTGGAAAGCTATTTGAGTAATGATTTGTTCTTTCTGGACAAGCTGGCGGAAAACATTAATTTAAATAAAGTAACCGGATATAACCGGGAGCAGCTTCTCTCCATGCTCTATTATCTCGGGTATCTGACTATTGATAAGGAGGCTTCCGACAGTTCCTCTCTGGCTCTCAAAATACCTAATCTTTTCATGTCAAAGCTGTTTGCTCAATGCATCGCTGACATGCGATTAAAAACAAATACGGTATTTACCGATACGGTTCTTGATATATCATCGTTACGTGATGTTAATGATGACATCAGTTCATTTGCCTCATCCTGTACGGAATTCCTGAGCGGAATCTTCACCAATCAGGTACTGACTCACATGAGCGAAATGGCACTTAATCTGACACTCTGCACCAAGCTTAAATCCTTGCGCGGGATATTTGTTGAAATGCAGAAGTCTCTCAGAGTTGTCGGAAAAGGAGAAAAGTTTGCCGATCTGGTAATAACCGTTAACAAGGGGAAAAGTAACCAGTGCATTTATCTTATCGAACTGAAATACGTCACCAAGACAGATGCTACTGAAGCAAAGATTCAAAACACTATAAAAGATGCAACCGAACAGGTTAATACCTACAAAACAGCCTTGGAATTCAGGGACAAAACGGTCAAAGCCTATGCCATGGTCTTTGCCGGCTCGGAATGCGTGTACTGCGGGTAACTGATTTAAAGCTGACTTAAAGATCACCGGAGAAGACTTTCCATAAACTTAATTATCATGGCTTCCTCACGTTTCCAGTTACATGTGACCTGATTTTATGACAGATCTAAAACTTCACCGGATTAAGTAACCGAAGTTACATCAGTCACTACCCCTTCTCTGCACTCAGCCAGATTACACATGAGCAGCTGCAGCATGAATTTAATTTTCTGCTGGCTGAACATATCACGAAAACCATGCTCAACCGAGGTCTTATAACACCTAATGAGTACCGGCTCATCATGGCAGAGAACAAGGTCACTTTCATTGGAAGCAACTTTTGCTTCACATCCTGGACATACAAGCTGAATAACACGTTGCGACATATTTCTTCCTTCTACAAAACTATGTATTGTTACACCGCAGATTACAACGCTACGAATACAATACTAAAAACAGTTTTTACACTCTAACTGCTTGTACCTAATTAAAAGTTTACTGTTGTTTTTTTTGACCATTTTCCCTATATTTCAGCCTCACATTTGTGATCAAAATAAAAAACACATTCTTTTTATCCGCGCAATTGCTCATCAAACAACCACATTCTCTCTACGAACACCTTCGCTCTGTTCTTTGTCATAAAAACGACTATGGTTCATGTAAAAATTCCAATAACGAAATCTTTTTAATTCTTTGAGGACATATTGTTCAAATCATGAATAAGGTCGGCGGAAAACGTACTCAGGCCTTATTTGCATACGAGAAATTCTTGAAAAAAACTTGTATGAATGACGCAGATTCAAAGAAGCAGTGGAAAAAAGAAAGATAAAAATCGAATATAATTTCTTCGGTATTATTTTATGATAATATTATTCAGAGCTTTTATGGTGTTTCTCCCGTTAACTCATTTTTGATTTTTTAGTTATAAGTTAAGAAACATTAGTCTCATGATTAGATTATGAAAATGCCAAGCTTTTTTTATGTTTCTTTATACGTAATTGTAAGGATAATGGAATGATAAAAAGTGGGAATAAAAAAAGTCGTATTATGGCCATACTCACATCTGAAAAAACAGGCATTATTTCACTTTTAGTGGTAGCAATTTTTTTTCCATTGGCAATGTTTATCCATTACTGCAATCAAACAGCTCTCATCGTTCCCGGAAAGAAGTTGGAAAAAACATTGAAAAACATGTCCAACGAAGCGCTTAGCATTCGAAAGACGAATAAGGAAGTAACTTCAGTGACTGGTTTTAAATGCCAAAAAAGATCGAATTTTATGGAAGCGAGACACCACTGTACGGCTAATGTTCATTTTACAGATGGAACAATGTCTCAGATTTGCATTCTCCGGGATTTTTATCATCCCATCATAGGCTACCGACTTGAAACTCACTGTGTGAACATGACAGTTTCCATGTGTGAATTTGATTCAGATATTGTGATTAAAAAAGATTTTTGCTTTAAAACATTATTCTACGATTTTCACAATGAAGTAGTACAGTAATTAAACCTTAGCTTCATTCCCTAAGAGAAAGCCGACAGTTATCTGCCGGCTTAAATTTATAGAATTTCTAATAGCCAATCTGCCCATTCCGACTACATTCTGTCATAGTCATATTTTGTAGACACCATTCTGTCATTTTCATCAAATATAACTATTTGCTGGTACTAGTTAAATTACTGACATATGAACAGTACGGCTAATTGTTAACAGGAAGTTATGTCCTGTATCACTGATAAAAATTCGGTGCTGTGATAAAACGACAGTCGATGGTGTTGAGTTCGGGGAGGTTAAAGTCATGGGAAGTATTCTGAATCCTGTTGATGGCAATTCATTTGTTGATTTAGCCAAATTCAAAGACGAGGATATTTTTGTAGATAAGACTGATTTTATCGCAAAAATGTCAGAAAACATCAATAAGAACAAACGCTTCTTTGCCGTAACCCGTCCCCGCAGATTCGGAAAAACCGTAACAGCTGATATGCTTCTGGCTTATTTTTCTAAAGAGTATGATGGCAAAAAAATTTTTGATAATCTAAAAATTTCCCAAGAAAAAAACTACGCAGAGCACTTGAACAAATATGATGTCATATACATTGATATGAATTCCATAAAAGATAAGTATCTCTCGTATAAGAACGACAGTTCTCTATACATTGAAGGTATAGATGATATCGTAGATTTTCTGCAATACATGGTTATTTGTGATCTAAAGGAAAACAAAGAATACGCTGAACAAATAGATAAGGCTCCATTGGTTGGGAAGAAGTCGTTATCCTCGGCTTTGGAAGCTGTATGCAAAAATACAGGTGAACCATTCATTTTTATTATGGATGAATGGGATCTTATTTACAGAGATTATCGAAATGAAGATGCTTTACAGGAAAAATTTATAGAATTTCTGCGAGGTTTATTTAAATCAAAATCCGGACAGGCCTGTTTTGCATTTGCTTATCTTACCGGTATTCTTCCTATCAAGAAGTATAACTCTCAATCCGCATTAAACGGCTTTAAAGAGTACAATATGCTTTCTCCTGAACCGTATGAAAAATATTTTGGTTTCACAAAAGATGATATTGCAGAAATTTTAAGAAGTCAGTCATGCGATATTAGTCATCAAGAACTAAATGAATGGTATGAAGGATATAAGCTTAATGGTATCAATATCTATAATCCTAATTCCGTAATTTCAGCAGTTAATGACGGTAAATGCAAAAGTTACTGGAGCGGAACGTCATCCAACGAAGAATTCATATCTTTGATTAACATGAATTTCGCTGGAATTAAGGATGATATTATTCATCTTATTGAAGGTAGTACCATTCAGTTTAATTGCAGAACTTTCCAAAACGATATGGTGTCAATTGAGAACAAAGATGATATTTTCTCGTTGCTGGTATGTCTTGGTTATCTCGGTTGCGTTGATGATGAAGGAGATTATCGTGTTGCCTATGTGCCTAACAAAGAAATAAAAACAGCTCTTTCTTCTCTGGTGAAGGCTCAACCATGGTTTAATTCCATGCCTATAATTGAGCGTTCAGAATCGCTTTTTAAAGCCATAACAGATCTTGATGGTAATAAAACTGCAGAAATCATTACTGAGATTCATAACTCACCTAATGTATCCCTTCTTACTTATAACCGTGAGGAATCAATGGTATTCTGCCTTATATCCGGCCTCATGTGGCGAACCGAACGTGAATATGAATGCTTCCGTGAACTGCAGTCCGGTAAAGGAAGCGCCGATCTGATTTATGCACCGAAGAGGAACATGAACCTTCCTATCCTGCTCATAGAATTTAAACATGGTCAGAGCGCGGAAGAAGCCATGAATCAGATTAAGGAGAAGGAGTATTTCAGCAGATACCGTGATGGTGATTATCCGAACGATGTGTTGCTTATAGGCATTAACTATAACCCTAAAACAAAGGATCACCAGTGTCTGATTGAAAAATTGGATTAAATAGAAATATATAAAATAATTAAAGCCAAAATATTTTGTCTATCATTGTCATTCTCTCTGACGCTATTAAACATCTCATATGCCGGTGATTTTCCAAGATGTGAAGAATTAGCAAATAGCTATTTCAAAAGTTCCACTAACGGCAATGAAGAGCAAATCAATGATGAGGATTTATCATTATGCAGAACGGCATGTATAAATTAATATTCGATAAATAATTACTTGGTGCTTATACCGATATCAGTCGGTACATGCCGTTCCTCTTTCTTGACACTCATGTGTCTTTTTTGTATCTTTACAGCATGAAAAAACGAGATTCAAACAATTACTGTTTTACTTATATCAAGGGCTTTACGCGGTAGTCTGCGTAATGAAATACACTATGAAAAAGAACGATCCTACATTATATGCTCCTGTAGAATGGAACGATTTAACCCAGAATTTCATGTTTGAAGACATTCTGTATCATAAATCTGCTGACGGTATTGCCAAGATTACCATTAACCGCCCCCGCGTACGTAATGCTTTCAGACCAAAGACCGTCATGGAAATGGAACGCGCCCTTGCTGACGCCCGTTTCGATGCGGACATCGGCGTAATTATTTTTACCGGTGCCGGTGATCTTGCTTTCTGCTCAGGCGGAGATCAGAAGATTCGCGGTGACTACGGCGGATACAAGGACGACAGCGGTGTTCATCATCTGAACGTACTTGATCTTCAGAGACAGATCAGAACCTGTCCGAAGCCTGTTGTTGCCATGGTGGCCGGCTATGCCATCGGCGGTGGTCACGTACTTCATCTGGTATGCGACCTCACCATTGCTGCTGACAATGCGGTATTCGGTCAGACCGGTCCGAAGGTTGGATCATTCGACGGCGGTTTCGGTGCCTCTTACATGGCACGTATCGTAGGTCAGAAGAAAGCCCGTGAAATCTGGTTCCTATGTCGTCAGTACAACGCTGAGGAAGCTCTTGAAATGGGACTTGTAAATACAGTTGTTCCATTAAAGGATCTGGAAAAGGAAACCGTTGCGTGGTGCCGTGAAATGCTCTGCCACAGCCCTATCGCCTTAAGATGCATGAAGGCTGCTCTCAACGCTGACTGTGACGGACAGACCGGTCTGCAGGAACTTGCAGGCGACGCAACCATGCTCTTCTACATGACTGAAGAAGGTCAGGAAGGCAGAAACGCATTCAACGAAAAGAGGAAACCGGACTTCTCCAAGTTCAAGCGTAATCCTTAATCTTTAATGTCTTTATGACAGACCCTGGCAGATTCCGGTCATTCACCGGAATCTGAATAGTTATATGAATAAACTGCAGCTGTCCGGCCAATGAATATCTACAGATTCAGAATTCCATTACAGAAAGAACTGAAGCTCCAGAGAGGAACTCTGACTGAGCGCTGCGGTTTTATCATCGAATACCATAATAATTTTGCTGAAATAAGCCCCCTGCCTGAATTTTCTGAAGAAACGGCAGATGAAGCTTATTCTGAGATCATCGCCCTGAGAAACATACTTAAAGAAGAATTCAGACATTCAGAAAAATCACCTGACGACCTTCTTTCATTTTTCTCCGGTAAATACGAAATCAGATGCCCTTCCGTTCAGTTTGCACTGTGGATGCTGGCACACCCTTTAAACGGCATTTTACCAAAATCCCATTATCATTTTATTCTTGGAACTCCGGACGAATCACTTAATCTCTACAGACGTTTTCTTGACAGACTGAGCTCTGACGGCTCTACGACGGATACTGACGTAAAGCTTAAAATCGGTATCCATTCCAGAGACCGGGAACTGACAATGATACAGAGGATGACGGACATGGCTGATGCAGAAGGAATCAATGTACGTCTGATTCTGGACGCAAATCTGTCTCAGACATCTGAATCAGTAGCGGATTATTATCATATCTCCGGCAGTCACCTTAAATATATTGAAGATCCGTGTAATGACGTTGCCATGTTACGCAGAAAGCATCCAGACATTCCAATAGCATATGATGAACTTTTCCGAAAAATGATGAAGGAATACGTTCAGGAAGGCAAAGAATTCAAGCCAGAGCTGCTCAGTTCATTCAGCAGTAGAGACACTCTTATCATAAAACCCGGGCTCACCGGAAATATTCATGAGATTATGGATGAATTCATACATTCTGATGCATCATGTCAGAGCAGACTTCCGACAGTTACACTGTCATCAGCATTTGAATCTCCGATAGGAATCAGTTACATAGAGAAACTGTCTGCCTTTATGAAATTCAACTCTCCTGGAACTGATACTCTGAAGTATTTTCCTGAAGACGCATTATCAGTCAGCGGATTTCTGAAGAAATACTGCATTAGAATAGTGTAAAGATTAAGAGTCTTTGAAACGGTACTTTAAACAATGTTATGCCATAAACATGGCATAACATTCAGTTCTGATGCTGCCTTTTCCGACCTTTTACCTGATTTGAAACTGCAGTGAATCAGATTATTGCATGAACAGACTCAGTATACCTTTGGTGGTTGATGCAGCACTGTCGTACTTTATAGTATGAATATATAAAGTTCCCGGACCGGTGAATTTACATACCAGACCTTCTCCGGATGTTAAGCTTGAAATAATGGTGGAAGATTTGGTCATAACATATTTCATGTTTTCATCCCATGCCAGAAGATGACCGTTATCCACCACAAGTTCCTCTCCAGGCTGGAGATCATAACGTTTTGCCGCACCCAGCGCATTGATAAATGCAGTGCCTGAACCGGAAAGTCTGATCAGGAAAAATCCTTCCTTGGAGGTAACACCCTTGATAAGCCCCTGCATTTTAGTGCTGATTTCAATACCTTCAGTACTGGCAAGGTATCCTCCTTTCTGGACAATCATATTGGCTCCCGGAGTTATTTCCAATGGAACGATTGTTCCAGGAATGCTTGCACCTATATCTGCGGTACCGGCTCCTTTAGTGGCAGTAATATTCTGAGTGAAAAAACTTTCATTTGTCAGGAATTTTCTGATTAAACCGCTAACTATACCGCCTTTAACGTCACCTTTTAATTCAAGTCCCTGGGTCATTGCGATCATTGATCCTCTTTCACAGTTGATTTTTTCTCCTGATTCCAGTTTTACCTCAAGAATCGGGAAGGTATTCTGGTAAAGAACTTGATATTCCATATGCACTCCATATAACTGCTGATGATTGAAACAAAAGTATGCGGTGTCACTCCGCTGAATATTTCTGAGAAGATTATTCTGTATAAAACAATTCTCCTGTAACAGCGGAAGATACTGTATTATTAAGTGAAATGATTATATGAAATTTTGAATTTTTTTAGTTAATTTGTCGTTTATACTGTTAATTTCCACACATAAATAGTGTAAATATTCAGAAATAATCAGATCCAGAAAGTTAGATGCAACATGACTTTTAAGCTGAACCGGTGAGGCGGTAATTCATCCTGTCGCAGCTGACATTATCAGTTCAGCATTTTCAGTTTGATTTTCGACATAATATAATTCCAGACTTTCAAATAAAAAAGCATCTGAATATTACAGATGCTTTCGATTAAAAAAGTGCTGATACGGTTCCGGATGACAGCTTCAGTAAAGCTCTTTCTGAACAGCATGCAGACCGGTATCAGTCTTTTCTGACTTTGGGAACTTCAGTATCGGTAACAGATACCTCATCACCTTTTGCCGCTTTTCTGGCAGCAGGTTCTGTCTTCGTGACAGGTGTTGCCGACGTTCTGTTCTTTACTTCAAGTTCATGCCGGGCTTTCGCTCTGGCTACGGATGCCGCATATTCTTCAGGATTATTGATTACATGAATGATCCACGGCCCTATAACCAGAATAAGTGCAAAAACAGCGATGGAAACCGCTTTGTGATTTCTGTAGAACTCAAGAAAGCCGTGCTGGCGACTGAAACCTTTTTTTGAATAAAATCCGTTTGCCATAAAATAATTACACTTAATAAAACCACCAATGTTACAAGTTTGTCCATTATAATATTTTCAGAAAACTGAAACAAGCTCCGGTTTTAAGGATAAAACCGGAGCCCGACACTAGTCGGAGGCCTTGAAATTATATACAGGCTTCATAATGTCAATAACATCAACGGATTCTCTTATGACATCAATGATGTCGCCAAGAGATTTGTAGGCCATTGGAGCCTCATCCAGAGTTCTCGGATTTACGGAGGTCGTATAGACGTCCTTCATGCATTCAAGATATTCCTCCATGGACAGAGTGGCTTTAGCCATGGATCTTGAAAAAACTCTTCCGGCGCCGTGAGGAGCGGAGAAGTTCCAGTCAGGATTTCCCTTTCCCACAGCCAGAATGCTTCCGTCTCTCATGTTGATGGGAATCAGTACCTTTTCTCCCTTGTGGGCAGCAATAGCTCCCTTTCTCAGAATCATCTCATCGGTATCGATGTAATTATGAATCGTATGGAAGGCTTCACCCGCGGTAAGTCCGGTAAGCTTCAGAAGGACCTCAGCCATGATTTCCCTGTTTCTGGCTGCAAAGCGCTGACAGATCTCCACGTCATGAATATAATCATCAAAACACTGACCGCTTACATAGCAGAGGTCCTCCGGCATGTCAGGAATCAGTTTTCTTCTCTGAGCGTCCATTTTACGCAGGACCGCGGCAATTTCCCTGCGCCGTCCCTGTTCCTTGTAACTTCTGATGATTCTTTCTCTCTCCGCGAAGTAATCAGTATCACCTTTATGCTGTTCTATCGCCTGACTCTGATAGATTTCGGCAACCTGCTTTCCCAGGTTACGGCTTCCGCTGTGAATCACCAGATACCTGGTTCCGTCTGAGGCCTCGTCGATCTCAATGAAGTGATTACCGCCACCGAGTGTTCCAAGACTTTTTTCAATTCTGGATGAGTTCTTGATACTTCTGTAGCAGCGCAGGCCGGTGAGATCGAAATGTTCCCTTCTGCCTTCCCATACCATGGTTCCTGAGGGAAGCTTATGAGCCGCTTCATCGAATTTCTCAAAATCAATTGCGGTTTTTCCGAGATTAACGGTGTACATTCCGCATCCGATATCGACTCCGACGACATTAGGCACAGCCTTATCGGTCACGGTCATGGTAGTGCCGATGGTGCATCCTTTGCCGGCATGAACATCAGGCATGATGCATATTCTGGAACCTTCGGTAAAATCGTAATCGCACATTCTGCGAATCTGTTCAATTGCTTCGCTTTCCACAAGGGAAGCAAAACAGACTGCAGTATTCTTTTTTCCTTTAATTTCAAACATTTTTTTACTTTCCCTTAAATCATCCCGGAAGCTCAGATAACTAAAAATCTCTGCCCCGGACCTGACGGCATTTAAAATACTTTCCCGTCTCTGCGCCGTCATTGCCTGTTTTTTCAGGTTACTCAGATGTCGGATTTTTACGAACCGTATATAAAAAAACCGCTTATCCGGTTTCAGGACAAGCGGTCTTCGGGTAATCAGAATTAAATAATCCTATGGTTTTACTCCCTGTATCTGCTTTCCTGAAACGACGACGGCAGGTATGAGACAGACAGCCATGATCGCTTGTCTCCCCTACCGATGCATTCAAAATAAACTGCAGACATTTTCATAAAACCTATTAGATAATTTTAAAACCAAAAACAGCTGAAAACCGTGTTTCATGACGCTGATTTCACGTAATCAGGAGAAAACACGGATTTTCTATCCGATTCAATTTTTACATTGTATAAAAATTAAACACTATTTGGCAAGTATTCTTTTCAGAAAATCAAAACGGTAATTTCTGACCGAACCGGAATTTTCCAAAGGTTAATATTGTTATTTTTTTGTATAAATAAAGCCTAATGGTATGATTTTATTAGAAATTTAGACAAATATTCAATATAAGTTGCTCTTCTTTGACGTATTGCAGCTTTTAGTTCAGAGATATTTAGTAAAATCGTAGATGTGCAATAATATTAACGGGGATGGATAATGAAAAACAGAGGCTCGATAAAATCATCTGACGTGCTGACTGTACTCCTGCTTATTCTGCTGCTCTCGGTTCTGACGTCCATATATATTAACACTGATGACTACCTGCCGGCTCCGCAGAACAGTGCGTATTCTGCTCCGGTAAAAACGAAAATCGTGCCGTACCTGAATCAGGGAGACGAGAAGATTGACAATACGGAGAACCCTGTTCTTAACTCAAAATACGATATCACACCGAAACTCATTTACAGAATAAGAAAAAACAGAATCAAGACTCTGACCATCAACTACAATTTCACCAGATGTCAGAATGTAAATGATGCCGAACCGTCTTCAATCTACAACGATGACAGAACCCAGAGCAATCCTTTCTGGAGAGCAAACCAGATATCACCTCTTAAAAGAATTGAATTTGAAATCAGACTGTCTCCGAACGTGAAATCCCTGGCATGCGCCTTCAGTGATTTCGATCAGCTTGAATATGTTAACATCAAAAGTACCGCTAATGTCACGGACATGAAATGGATGTTCAATCGCGCCAAGATGTTTAATCAGCCAATCGGGGACTGGGATACTTCAAACGTAACGGACATGTCCGGCATGTTCTGCGCCGCTCGCAGCTTCAATCAGCCTGTCGGAGAGTGGAACACCTCATCCGTTACCAACATGAAGGACATGTTCAACATGGCCGTCAATTTCAATCAGCCGCTTGACGGCTGGGACACCACTGCGGTGTCAACCATGGATCAGATGTTCTTTTTCGCCAAATCGTTCAATCAGCCGCTTGACGGATGGAACACGTCTAACGTCACCAGCATGTATCAGATGTTCAGAGAAGCAAGATCCTTCAATCAGGACCTCAACAGCTGGGATACTTCCGCAGTCGTCAACATGGCCATGATGTTCAGCGGCGCCCAGTCATTCAACGGAGCCATTGATAAGTGGAACACCTCAAGAGTCGGCAGCATGCAGGGCATGTTCTTTGACACTGCGGCTTTTAATCAGCCTGTCGGAGGCTGGGATACATCAAACGTGGAAAACATGGAAGCGATGTTCGGTAACGCTGCGGTATTCAATCAGCCGATTGGAGCCTGGGATACCTCTAATGTTCAGCATATGAACTGGATGTTCTATAAGGCAGCCGCCTTCAACCAGAATCTGGACAACTGGGACACGACCAGAGCCAGAAGAAGACACGAAATGAAGGAAATGTTTGAAGGAGCAGCTTCCTTTACCCACCAGAAACCGGCGGGAGCCGACTAGCAGTTAAGATAAGAAGGCGCAGTTATGATACTGCGCCTTTTTTGACATACCGGAGATGAAATAACAACCCGGCATTATTTCAGGTAGAGCATCATCAGCGCGGTTCTTTTTCCATATACACAACTGTCTGAAGTAAAAAGTTCCAGCCTTCTGTGCGGAAACCCTCTTTCAATTTCCTTAAGAAGCATGGTGCCGTATCCCCGGCACCTGAAGTCCGGATGAACAGTGAGCTTGCCGTCTTCCGCTAGAAGCCTCTCTTTTTTCTCACGGCTTCATAAGCTTTTGTTAATTGTTCTCTTTTACGTATATATTCAACACGCCTCATTCCGTTTCTGCAATCATGAAGATTATATTTCTGCATAAGCTGTTTGTAGCGTGCCTTAATCTGTTCATTAGTGCTTTTCTGCTTAAGTCCGAGAATTCTCATGGCCTTGCCATAGCCTACAGAAGTCCCGGAGCTGTATTCGGAAGTTCCGGTGGCAGTTTCAGCATAATTACCGGTTTCGACGTGATTACCTGCCGGGGTACGAATCACAGGGGCGGGCGTGAGGGCATTCGCATCAAGGTAAAAAAACCTGTCTATCTCCGCTTCATATAAACCGAATGACTTGCCAACGGTTCTTATTCTGGAAAGTTCCTCAGAAGATACATTTCCGTCAGCCTGAATAATACGGGCGAGATAACCTAATACAACATTCAGGTCTTCACCACCGTTTAAACTTCTCTTCAGAAAATAGATCTCTCTGTATGGAATGATGTCGGAGCTTTTACCTCTTGCAAAAGCCTCTCTGAGTTTTTCGGTATCGGCATCTAAAAAACTGCTGACGACGGCATTCACGAACACTTCTTCTTCCATAGCAGTTTTCCGGCCTTCCCCCGTCACATATCCCAGAAGGCACATCAGAGCTCCATGAATCTCTTCGTCGGCTTCGGATATATTTAACATGCTGTGCTGTATTTTCGCTACGGTATCACGGGAGTTTCCATAGCTGTCTGTCAGCACGCCGAAACCTGAATGTCGTATCCCTAATCTCTGACGCCGGGTTCCTGTTGAGTTGTTCGCGCCGCGACGCCACAGCTCTCTGCAACTGACAGCGAAGCAGTAAATCAGCATCAGAATCATAAATCCTCTGATAGACGGTAAAAGCCACATAATCAAAGGAATAACAATCAGCAGTCCGCATCCCAAATCTTTAAATCTGGTATATATGCCATCCATAAAAAAAATACCTTTTTCTTAATACAGATTACATAAATTTTATTCATTATGTCGTGATCATCAGAAACACGAAAACACGAAATAAACAACACAACGCATATTTTATGCGATTATTTCAGAATTTCACAGGTTTTGTAAATACAGTACTTATAAACTGACCGTAAAAACAACCGAAATGATGTCATTTAAATTGAACATTCGTTCTGACCAACCGCATCTGAACTTTGAAATAAGGATTTAACCCGTTATTCAGTCCACCCCGGCACATATACTTCCTCCCGTCCACCACATACGGAGAAACATAAATGCCAGTCATTCAAATCTTATCAGTACAGAAACTGTCCCGCGTGAGTTTCCGTCTGTCACTATCGTCACTGACTATCACTGCCCTGCTGTCCTCAGGATGTTCTCTTGGAATCGGCAGCGAGGAATACGGCTGCTCCGGTCTCCCCAGGGGAGTTCAGTGTCACGGCACAAGAGAAGTTTACATGAACAGGAAACAGTACGGAATGTGGACCGGACTCATTAAGGATGAAACATCCGGGGATACGGATACCGGAAATGCCCGGAAAGGCTCTGACGGTGACTCCACTGCCGAATCCAGGAATCTAAACGGAATCACGGAGATTAAACTCACTGAAAATAGAGAATTCTCTTCAATGAATTCCCGGGATGAACCTTCTCCGGCCTTTATCAGAACCAGGGACGACATCATGATTACGGTTATCGCGCCGTATGAGGATGACAGACAGAATCTTCATGACAGATCAGTAGTATATACCAATCTTCATAACGGTACCTGGGGAGTAGGAATTCCGTCATACGGCACGGTGAGTTCACGTGGCGGACACGGAGCGGAAAAAGTTACAAATATCAGAGTTATGCCGTACCGTGAAATTGAACCCCCCGGAAAACAGAATACGAAAAAATCATCAGCATCGGAAAAATTATAACTACAAGGAAAACAACATGAATATCGGTACATTATCATATGGAGGGCCGGATAAATTCCGGATTTCGGAACCGGGAGGCATAGCTGCCGAAAGGAACCGAATGCTCCGTAAATTCATATTTCTAACCGTAATTTCAGCCGCGGTACTGAGTTTTGATGAAGCCGTGGCGGGAACCGGCGGCGAGGAATTTGCGGACGTATGGGACACGCTGAAGGAATGGATACAGGGCACACTCGGCAGAGTTGTATGCGGCAGCATGATTCTGGTGGGAATCGTAGCCGGCGTTGCCAGACAGAGCATCTGTGCATTTGCCGTGGGTATCGGCGGAGGAATAGGACTTTACAATACTCCGACGGTCATCGAAAGTGTTCTGAGTGCAACACTGTCTGACGGAGGAATGCAACTTCTCCCCGCAGCCGTTCAGAGCACCGTGATGTAATTATTTCGGGATTATCAGGAAAGACGCATGACCTTACGTCATGCGCTTTTCGTTTAAAGTATCACGGACATGATTCATTAATTAGAAAACACCTTCAGAACATATACAACAGGGCCGGAGAGCGATTCGGATTAAAGGAGTCTGTTTCGTGATCACTCTCTGTTTTTACGGCACCGGGCCGGACTAATTGGCTCTTATAACTCAATACAGCGTGTATATTATGAATTATAAGCGGACGTTTTAAGTCTGCCGTGGAATTTAATTCCTGAAGTATGAATCTTATCTGAACCGTGACAAGTTATCACATCAGTTCAATTATGAAAGAGGATTCCGCAATGGAAAAGAAGTTTTTATTATCTGCTGTTGCAGCAGTAGCATTATCCCTTACCGGATGTGTCACCGAAACCCACAATGCAATTCAGACTGAAAAGGCAGAAGTCTCCATTACCCGTTCTGTTTCAGGTAAGAAGGTAAGCGTTGCCATCGGTCAGTTTGCCAATCACTCAAGCTACCAGAATGGTATTTTTTCAGACGGGGTGGACAGACTCGGTTCCCAGTCTGAAACAATACTTGTAACCTCTCTCCAGCAGGCCGGCTGCTATCAGGTTTTAGACCGCAGCAACATGAACGCTCTGGCCCGTGAATCCGGACTTGCGAAGAAGAATCAGAAGATTCTCGGTGCCCGTTACATCATTACCGGTGATATTGTGGAATTCGGCAGAAAAACCGTAGGCGATCAGGAACTCTGGGGCATCATCGGTCACGGCAAGACCCAGGTGGCCTATGCAAACGTGAACCTCAATGTTGTTGACGTACAGACCTCAGCCGTTGTTTATTCATCAACCGGTGCCGGAGAATACGCCCTCTCCAACCGGGACGTGCTCGGTTTCGGCAGTACCGCGGGCTATGATTCCACTCTCAACGGCAAAGTACTCAGTCTGGCCATTCGCGAAGCCGTAAACAATCTCACCAGAGCCATCGATGACGGCTTATGGATACCGGAATAAGGAGAACCTGATGGAATTTAAATTAAAATTCACGGGGTCACTTCTGCTTGCCGGAATGATTCTTTCAGGGTGCGTAAATCATGAAAACCAGTACTGTCACGATGATTCATACACCGTGTCCATGTACTATTATCTGAGGGATGAACCGGATTTTCTGGAACAGCAGAAACTTATGACCGATTACTTTGCAAAAGCGGAGGAAAGCGGTAAAAAGGTTGCTCCCGGAGCTTATGCCCATTATGCCATGCTGATGTCAAAGTCAGGCAATGAAGGTGAAGCGCTTAAATATCTGGAAATGGAAAAATCCGCCTACCCGGACTCCGCCCACTATATCGATTTTCTGCTGACTCATGCCAGACAGATAAAGAAAGCAGGAAGTAAGGGTGCGGAAAAGAAAACATCCGTCCAGACTGATGATTCCCGGCAGATTAAGGAGTACAGACAGTGAAATTAGCATCTCTTATTGCAGGAACCATACTGTGTACCGGATTATTCGGCTGTGCGGCACAGCAGCCTAACATGGATTACAGCGCCTTTATGGAAAGCAATCCGCATTCGATTGTCGTTCTGATGCCTACTTCGGTGTCAACCGACATCAACGCCGCTCCCGCCGTGCTGGCCTCGGCTGTACTGCCGCTGGCTGAAGCCGGATATTATGTGTTTCCCGTAACCATGGTAAACGACACCTTCAGATACAACGGGCTTACCGAAGCTGAAGAAATCAGAAACGTTCCGGTCAGAAGACTTAAAGAGGTTTTCGGGGCTGATGCGGTCATGTATCTTACGGTAAATGACTATCAGACCCATTACATGGTGCTGGACAGCTACACTCAGGTATCTGTTAACGCAGTACTCAGGGATACCTCAAACGGTCGTGTTCTATGGGAAGGTACCGCCACAACCAACAACAAGTCAGGCGGAACCGGCAATATTCTCGGGGATCTGGTTGCAGGACTCGTAAAGAAAATCGTAAATGAAGCCACTTCTCAGGGTTTTGAAATCGCCAAGAGCAACAGCTACACACTGTTCAGTACTGACGAGAACGTACAGAGAAATCCGCTTCTTAACGGACCTTACTCAAAGGAATACCGCAAGGATGACATTCTGGACGATCTGCCTCCTGCAGGAACCGGAATCGTTCCCGGCAGTTCAACCGAAAACAGCCCTGCTGAAAACACCGCTGTCAGTGCGACGGAGAATACCTCTGCGGTCAGATAACCGTATTAACGAAATAAGCACAGAAAATCCGGCTCAGAGCCGGATTTTTTTTTGCCTGCCGGCAGCCGCAGGTGAACACGGACATAATGAAAGTCCGCATTCCACAGCTCAGGATCAGGCCGCTTTATGTTCCCTGTAGCATGACAGATAAAGGGATTCATTGAAGTTGAGTTTTCTGAGTCCGTCTCTTATGTCTTCCTCCATGCAGCTGCTTACCGGAACATAGCTGTCGTTAAGATTATCGTCAACCGGATTGCCGTTGGCATCAATCATGAGATAACCGCCTTTAAGAGTTCTTTCGATAATAACTTCACAGCCTCCATCAGGCTTTACGGACAGAGAATCGTCGCTGTCGGAGCGTCTGCGGATATGACAGAGTCCTTTTTCGGATATCCGTCATTACACATAAATGAAATTGCAGATTTACATTTCACTGAGATTCAGATTATGAATTCTCAAAGGTACGGAACTCTCTGACAGACAGAACCGTACCTGCAGGTTAACAGCGTCCGCACCTGTATTTTCTGAAGGTATAAGCACTCATACTGTCAGGATGAACCGTCGGCATGAAGCCGTTTGTCTTACGACATTTTTAATGTTTAATGCGAAGATAATGCAGATTTTGGAAAAAACGTACTAAATGATTTTCTAAGGACATCCGCCGATAATGTAATGACCGCCATAATCCGAAAACGGATGCATCCATGATTATTTTTTCAGAGAAACCATACGTTTTCTTATCTCACTGAGACTGAGAAGGCCGTTTGACATAATCACCACCGGCTCCTTTGCCTCATCATTCCGGTAAAACCCCAGAAGAACCGGAACCGACTTTATACCGTAAAGTGAGGCGATGCGGGGAGCATGAATGTTTCTCACGGCATGAAGATCCTCAAGAATGATTCCGTCAAGACTTATGCCCACAACGGTGAATCCGGAATCCGCAAGAGAATTAATTTCAGTCACGCCCTGCCGGCAGAATGGACAGGAGCCGTTGTAGACGTACACAAGCGTAAGGGTTCCGGACAGTTCATGAAGTGTCTCATCCATGCTCTCCTTTTGCAAGCGTTCTTCCGTCTCCCTCTGTTTCAGTGATTTTACGACTGCGCCCATTTCGTCAAGTTCAGGGCTCTCTATGACAATGCTCCGCGCAGCGGCAGCGAAGTTCTCGCTCTTGTTCATGGTCATCCGCTGAAGCTGAAAATACCGTTCGACATTTACTGATGTCGGATGGTCAACGGCTATCTCAAGAGTTTTCGGAAGAATGACGCCAAGAGATGACGAGCCTATATATCCGTCAGCGGATCTCGGCAGAGCGGAAATGACATCATCGATATTGTCTTCTCCAAGCTCTGCGTAGCCTTTTTCTCTCATAATGGCAGAAAGAACATCTGCCCCTGATTTCTGTTCCGGTACGTCTTCGGAATTCCGGGATACTGCAGATGGCTGTGGTGATATTCCTCCTGATGACGCCTCACGGTTCATGTCCCCGTCCGCACTGTTTTCAGGTGACATGGAGTAGTCCTCATCCGACGGTTCGGTCGGCTCCTCGTACCAGAACCAGCCCCTTTCGGATTCCTCGAGAAATGAATTTCCCGCGGCCCTGACGTCTGAAATTACGGTTCCGCCTATAAAGAGCAGGAGAGACAGATTTACGGACAGGGTACGGAACCGCATGAATGTTCGGGTATCTGATTTATGATGCATAAGAGAATGTCTTCAAAAAAGATATGACAGGAGCTTTTTACTTCCGGCGTAGCACTGATGAATGGTTACACTGACTCAGACTCTGAACTAGTCATTCAGGGCATAGTCGAGACTTATTCCTTTTGTCAGAATAATATCCACCCGGCGGGCCGCATCAACCTCAAGCACCGGAAACATTTCCTCGGCAAGCTTCAGATAGAAGGAAGCCACTCTCTCCAGAGCTTTGGATGAACCGCTTACGGCCGCCCCCTGAAGAGCCCTGCCGCTGTAAACGCTCTGATAATCCACACTGCCTGAACCTCCCGTGGTGCTTATGACGGGAACCGGAGTAACGTTAAAGGCCCCCGCAAGACCTTCCAGAAAACCTGCGGTAAGGGATCTTGCTATGAGAACCCCCTGCTTGGAAACGAGACGCCCCCTGATACCGGCCTTGCCGTCTTCACCTGCGGCATAGCCGTTTAACGGAGTTTCCATTACCCTTCCTGATTCCGCCACGCAGTTAAGGGTTTCGGTTCTTAGATAAACTCTTTCGGAACTCATGTCTCCGAACCCTGCGGCAATAACGAAGCATTCATTGAAATCAAATGAGCGGCTGTTGGGCAGAATCGCCTCCCTGTCGATGTTTATAAGAACCGGAAAAGGATCCGTTCTGGCATTTTCCCTGGTGGGAGCATCAAGTCCCGTAAGGAGAATTCCGCTTAATATGCTTCCCGCGGGAATGTAGTATCCGCGATCTCCGTTACCCTTTAGGTGTCTGCTTAAGCCTCTCTCATCCGGAGTTCCCCGGTTCCTAAGCTCGGCAAATCGGGCGTCGGATACGCTTCTTATATGCCTTTCCGGAGAAGATGTTCCCGGCAGGACACTGTTTTCCCGGCGGAATTCCCGTTCTCTTCCAGGACTGTTTTTCTTAAAACGTTCAGTATCATCAGATGCGGAGGAGCCTCCGTATTTTCCGGAAGGAGAATTCCGCTTTTCATGAACCTGATCCTTTGACTCCTTACGGGATATCGGTTCACCGGATTCTGCGCCGTCAGTATTCCTTCCCTCCTCCTTAAGCTGTTTCTTTAAAGACTGCATTTCCTTAGGCAGAAGGGTTTTAATGAGTTTAAGCTCCTCTCTCATGTTTCTCACCTCTTCGGCAAGCTCTCCCGCCCCGGAGGAGAAATCTCCGTTAGCTCCGATTAGTCCCGGGTTTCGGCGCAGAAGCTCAAGCTGATGCCTGATACCGCCGAGTTCCCTGCTTAGGCTGTTGTGTTCGGCATACAGCAGCTTTATATTGGCTGCAAGACTGTCTACCCCCACCTTTCTGGTGTCAAAGTCCGTAAGCACGTGTTTAACCTCGCGCCCGCCGCGTGAATCAGTCTTTTTATCCTGAGGTCCGGTAAGGGCCACCACCAGCATTACTCCGCCGATGCCGAGCCCCCACATGAGCCACTTTCTGTATTTCGGTGAAATCTTTTCTGACATTTTATATCCGTAATCCGACGTTTAATCCTTCAGGTGATAATCCCCGGGGAGAGCCAGCAGAACTATCCTGTCGGTATCCCTGAATGAACTGAGGGTATTCAGCATGGCATAGGCCAGAACGTCACTGCCGCAGGAAACCTGTCCGCCGCTCCTGTGATTACCGTCATTTCCTGCAAGAATCACCAGATACAGAAAATCATCAGCATAAAAACCGTCTGCTATTTTCTCGTCTGAAAGACTGCAGAAATTTCTGTGAGCTTTGCCCTTGAAAGAACTTATATCCGCCCTTTCCATTCCGGATGGAGCCGTGTATTCCTCCTTCGATCCGAGATAGGTCCAGACGCTTCTGAATCCGTCCACGAGATTCTGCTGATAATCATCACTCCTTATGGCTGCATTAACAGTAGTTCCCGGATGTTTTTCCGCACCGGTGCCCCGTCTCTTACCGTAGACTCTGTCCGGGGGCAGGTTACGCTTCGGTTCCCCATGCTCCCTGTAATGATCACTCCCGGCAATTTCCGGTACCGGAACTCTGATGCGTCTCGGGGCGATATCCGCCGGAGTAAGTCTCAGCATGGCGTTCCAGTTGCTGACATCTGCCGGAGTCACAAAAATGGTTACCGGTTCCCCGGAAACCGGCATTACATATATGCTGCCGTTTTTCACCTCGATTTCGGCATCGCTTGCGGTATTGATGCTGATACTTTCAAAGGGAAAACTGATGCAGTTAAGGTCGTGATCCGAAATCCGGTACTCATAGACACCTTCATTCTCCTCCGTTCCTCCGTATGCCGGGACATGCGCACTCAGGAAAATTCCCAGAAATGCCAGACCTGATACCGTTATGCGCTGACTGCCGCCTGATATTGAATACATATTTTTCCATCCTCAAATGCCGTGTGCCCGTCAATGTTTTAAACGGCTGAATTACTGCTGTTCCGTGCGCCCTCTGTCATCTTTTCGCTTATCACGTAAAGTGCGGCTGCTGATTCTTTCCCTTTCCTTCAGATCCCGCGGATTTCCCTCATACATTTCAATCCACTTGAGCATGGGCCTGAAATCCTCCATTTCTATCAGGAACTCATAGGTTCTGATAAAGCTTTTCGCAGGTCCCGTAGGCCCTTTTACCTGAGTCTGTCCGGTCACGAACACCAGTCCGGTCTCCTCCTCGTAGGTAACGGTCTTCGGTTCAAATGTTATGCTGATATGGTCGGCGATTATCTGTTCCGCCTGCATGTTCAGGATATCGGTAATCTGACGGTATACCTTCGGAGATATCATGGGATCCAGTGAATCCTGCACGAATCTCAGATTGTTCGGACTGATGTTGCCCACCAGTTCACCGAGAAACAGTCCCCATGCCCTGATATAGCTTTCGGTGATTCTGCCGGCGACAACCTTCACCTCGGCACCGAGATGCGGAGGCACCAGCACCACGGCATCGCGATGACCGTAAAGAGACACCGCAAGAAGACAGTTCGACACTGCAAGACAGACCGCGGATATTCCCAGTATCCGAACAGTGTGCTGATTTCCCCTGTACGAGGATATGAACTTCATAAAATCCATGACAGATGTTTCTCCTTACAGATATCCTGCGGTGATTTGTTAATAGGATTTCAGTACCAGCGGCGCATGAAGGGATTGGAAACGCTGCGGGACTCACGGAAACAGAACCCGTGCCAGTAGAGCCAGTGACAGAGAAAACCGTCCTGATTCTGATTCACGTGTCTGCGGTACAGATGTGTCACAACAAGTCCCAGGACGGTGAATATCAGCGCCCTGCCGATAATCATTCCCATTACAAGTCCCAGGGCAAGCGGGGCTATTTCATCGATGGACCAGAGAAGTACTGACGGTGGATCATCCACGAATTTCGGGATCATTACTTTTTTCATAAATAAAACGCCTTTCTGTTTAACGGATGAACATGAATCCGAAGTAATTGTGATACGCGGTCATGAGGATTTTCTGCCTATTCTTCCTCCTATCTGCGGAAGATTTACGGTAAATTCCCTTACCACAGTCCATGACAGCACCGAGATAAGTCCCGGCCACAGCTGCCACGGTACCGAATCCTCTCCCACACGGACCAGAGCGACTGTGCAGAGAACCGGAATTACCGCGGGGAGCATGACGTAAATTCTGTTTTTTACCGGCGTCACCTGAATGTCTCCGAGAAGGTTTATTCTTCGCTGAATACAGCCGTCTAGTATTCCGTGAATGATTAGTACCGGTATGACCGTAAAGACATACAGCCAGTGTCTGAGCCTCTTTTCAAGGAGCAGCTGAAACAGAATGATTCTGTCTGAGGCTTTAAGCTGAGGAACTGATATATACCGGAGATTTGCGTCCTGCAGATCCGTGCATGGTTCCGCCTTCTCCGTATTCATGCTCATATCAGCGGAGAGTGAATCAGGACTTATCGCAATGATGCAGATTCCCCCTGTCCCGACTCGCTCCCCCTGATTTTTACGATGCCCTGCGGCAAGCCTGTTGAGCGCGGTGCCGTTGGCTTCACTGCGGAACGTTATCAGAGTCCTGCGGGCTGTCCGTGTATCAAATTCATCTTCAGAAGACTGCATGCCGCCGTTTTCATAGTTGAGAGCAAGGTCCGCAAGGCGGTACCCGTCAGCATTCAGAATAAAGATGAATATAATAAGCACGGCAATGCCCGCAATGAGCATATACTCCGTGTATGAACCGTTTTCGGCCGATGCCGCGCCTGCTGTCATAATTTCTAAGATCCCGTCGTATCAAACCTCACGGCAACGGATTATGCGCGAAGATAAAATTCATATCAGGACTTAAAGCCTTATACGAAAGTCTGAAGACCTTCGGGGCGAATTTAAATTCAGGGACGGAATTTAAATAAAATCCGACGCGGCGGAATATCCGTATTTAATCTCATAATCGGAAAATATACAGACTGTTAACATATTTCTTATATCAAATATTGATCTTGTTCAGCGACTCCCCCGGTAAGATATGTTATTAATTATTTATCAGGGAACATCTGTACCGGTTCACCGACGGCATTTCAGCCATAGGCTTTCGCGTCGGCGCAAGTTAATCCGGTTCCGCCTTAAACACAGAGATAACAGCTACGGGGTACTCTCCATGAGAATGACCAGAGAAGAAATACTGAGCAGTCTTGATACCGCTCTTGCGGAAAAACAGTTTGTAATCTACATTCAGCCTCAGTTCAACCACGCTACGAAGCAGCTTGTGGGAGGCGAGGCTCTGGTGCGCTGGATTCATCCGGAACACGGCATGCAGTCTCCGATGGATTTCATTCCGGTGTTTGAGGATTCCGGACTTATTCCGAAGCTTGATCTGTATGTATTTGAAAGAGTCTGCGAATATCAGCGCAAATGTCTTGATGAGGATTCATATACCTTCCCTCTTTCGTTCAATGTCTCCCGGGTGGATCTGCTGCTTCCTGATTACATTGATTCAATGGAGGAAATCAGAAAGGCATACGATGTACCTGTCGAATATCTCCGTGCGGAAATCACTGAATCTTCAGCGGTCATGGGAGGTTCCGAGCATGCCGTGGAAATCATCAACAGATTTCATGAACTTGGGTACATGGTGGAAATGGACGATTTCGGATGCGGATATTCATCACTTAATGCCCTCAAGGATCTGGAAGTAGACATTCTCAAGCTTGACATCAAGTTCCTCAGAGGTCACGTCGGAGGACGCGGAGGCATCATCATCAGTTCCGTCATCAACATGGCCAAATGGCTGAACACTCCGGTTATCGCCGAAGGCGTTGAAACCTTCGAGCAGGCTGACTACATGCTGAGCATCGGCTGTGAAATCATTCAGGGCTACTGCTATTCAAAACCTCTTCCGGCCGATGAGTACCATAAGCTTGCCGTGGAATCGAATTATATGCCTATACAGAAGACCAGCAAATTCATCGACACTCTGGACGTGGGCCGATTCTGGAGTCCGGAATCACTTGAGACTCTGATATTCAGCAATTACGTGGGCGGAGCCGCCATCTTCCTGTACTGTCCGGAAGGAAAATCAGAAATTCTCCGCGTCAATCAGAAATACCTCTATGAACTGGGCATGAATCTGTCGGAGCACGATGTTCTGACGCATGAACCGGATGCCTTCTTCTCAAACCATGCAGAAGTTGAGACCTTCGTAAGCACTCTCAAAAGAGCCATTGAAAGCAAAAAGGAAGAGGAGTGCGAAACCTGGAGAACCATCACCTCAAAGTGCTGCGGTGAGTCCAGACTCTGCATCAGAAGCTCCATTCAGCTCATCGGCAGAATGGACGGCAAGTATCTTTTCTACATCATGATCCGCAACATCACCAATGAAAAGATGACGTTCAACAATCTCTTCACGTCGGAAAAGATTTTAAAGGCGACATTCGACCATGCGAACATCTATGCCTGGGAATATACGGTTGCTACAAAGGAAATGAGACCGTGCTTCCGCTGCATGAGGGATCTCGGTCTGCCGCCGCTGCTCAAAAACTATCCGGAACCGGCTATCGAACTGGGTATCATTCCTCCTGAATATGCGGATCTCTACAGAGACTGGCACAGACAGATTGCCGAAGGAGTGGAGAAGCTTGAAATGGTCATTCCCCTTACCGCAGGCAGAATACCGTTCCGGGTCATCTACACCACCGAATTTGACGGTTCACACAAGCCGTTCAAGGCATATGGAAGCGCCGAGCTGGTGACCGACACTCCGGATACGGATGGTAATGATAACAAATAAAGTCTCAGAAAACCTACCTGTTAAACAGCATGAATCCGTCGGGGATAAAACCGCCGGATTCATTTTTCAGAAGAACAGAATTTTTATTCCCCAAAAAATATTTTTTTGAAAAACTCATCTCCTGAGCTGAATTTTGACATAACCACCTCTCTCCCGGTTAATCCCGCATGAAAATTCATTCACAAACTCAATAAAATCGCCAGCTGCAGCTGATTTTGGAGCATAGTCCGAAATACCCAGTAAATTCTTTTTTTTAAATACTTTTTAGGTTCTGTTATGAAACGACCTTTGTCAAGCAGAAATTTAGGCAACTGTAAGCGGAAGCTGGTATGGATTGCAGACAAAGAAAAAGCCCTTGCGTACGCGGTTAAGCCTGACGAAATGCTCCTCACCATCCACCGGTGGTTTGCCAGAAAATCCTGTCCTGGGAATTGGCTATTCGGCAGATTGGGCAATTTGGCTCAAGCGGTGAATAATCGACTAGGAGCGTAGAAAGAATAAAGCCAGCAGTGAGGACTGTCGGCTCTACATGACCTTATCTTTTACTATTTAATTTTGTATTCGATTTCAATCAACGTTTGTGTTGATTCATCACTAACATCGAAAATGCCTGCTGAGCATAGACCTTTTTCAAGGCATGTGGATTTTTTAGATATAGGGCAATCAACTTGCTCTCCACCGTATGGATTTGGAACAGTTTCACAATTAAAAATTAAAGTAACATTCTCGCCAAAATAAGATGATGCTTTAATTTCTATTATTGATTTCTCACCTTCAGTGCTTACTGTTACGCTTGATATATATTTTTCGTCATATTTTTCAATTGGAAACTTCCAGCCAAAACCGTTTGTTCCATCATGACACTTCTTCAAATCTTCCGTTTCTTGAAAACATAGTCCCACGTAATTTCTTCCCCACCAGTGTCCTGTTTCCAACACATTTAGTAAAAAGTCTTTTTGTTTTTTATTAAGCTTTTGGGTATTTTTATAGCCTTCCGAATTATGCTTTTTTTCATACATAGCCTTATCGTATTCTTCCGCAAAACCTGCTTGAGATTCAACAGCACAAAACATCGGCAGGATAGCCACAGTGCAACATAAAACATTCTTAAATTTCATAGTTTTATCCTCTTTCAATAAACTTTCTTTGTAAGTCTACACTCTGTTTTCTTTTCGATCATTTTTAGGCATATTCTGAATTCACATTTGTGATCCAAATAAAAAACAGATACCTTCTAACCGTGTAATTGTCTATCAAATGACGAACCTGGAGTGTAGAAAACAAAAGAGCCGGCAGATCGGGATAAGGCATTGAGTTATGAGGTTAAATCTGACGAAATGTTGCTGACCGTCCACCGCTGGTTTGCTCGAAAGAGCTGTCCCGGAAACTGGCTATTTGAAAGAATGACCAGTTTTGCTGACGAGGTTAATGGCAAACTGTGAAAAGAAGAA